>Ga0209358_10000447_pt1 | contig 36124 bp, 62 predicted proteins | sample LauGreFa1BDMLBSN_2_FD_187574 | JGI IMG/M metagenome (GOLD analysis project Ga0209358, IMG submission 187574) | Freshwater lake microbial communities from Lake Michigan, USA - Fa13.BD.MLB.SN (SPAdes) (version 2) | ecosystem: Environmental > Aquatic > Freshwater > Lake | place: Lake Michigan, USA... | reverse complement strand
AGATAGGCAATGGGGATAGAACGATGAGTTTGACAGGATTAGTTCCTGATGAAAAGAATTTAGGCGATGTTAAAGCTAGATTTAGCACTAAATTCTATCCAACAAGCACAGAATATAGTTATGGCCCATACACAATGGTTAATCCCACTTCTGTGAGAATTAGCGGTAGACAAATTGCAGTCAAGATAGAAGGAAATACCCTATCTGATTGGCGAGTTGGAACCATTAGATTTGATGGAAAACTAGGTAGTTTGCGTTAAATATATTATGATTGAACATGATTCTGAGAATTGGCGTGAAATAAGAAATGCCAAACTGTTAGAATGGTTTGGTGGCAACCAGAGTGCTGTAGACTTTTTAGTTGCTTTATCAAGTATTGCTGAGTTATGGGATGACTTAGTAGATAAAGATAAAGAGCCTAGTCGTAAAGAGATAGATGCTGTCTTTTGGAACGCTTTGGTGACGCTACCTACAAATGAGTTCTTTAATCAAAATAGGGCTTTTTTAATGCCTTTAGTGATTCAGAGTATAAATGCTTGGCAAGACTCTGTAGAACTTGAAAATGGTAATACCAACGACAGAGCCTATGCGCTCACATTGCGTATTATTTCATTACAAATAGCTCCAATGATAGTCTTATTGCTTAGAGGAAAAGAAGCAATGAGGGAAACTAGTACGGAAATGTGGAGGTACTTTACTTCACATGATGATGCAATTAAATGGATACAAGGGGAATAATATGTCTCTAGGTGGTGGAAGCTCAAGTCAGCAACAGTTAGATCCTGCACTTCGTGATCTATTTTTAGAAAACTACGGAAGTGCAAAAACTACTGCAGGTGGTTTACAGGCTCGTCAATTTGCAGGATTTACTCCAGAGCAAAATGCTGCAATGGGAAATATTGCCAGTTTTGCAAGCCCTGGTAGTGAAGGATTTAATGCGCTTAGAGGTGCTTATGGCGTGGCAAACACTGCAGCACAATATAAGCCTCAAACAGTTACTGCTGGTACTTTTGGTGGCGCAGTTGTTGATCCTGCCGCATTAGCGCAAGCAGCGCAACTAGCAAGAACAAGTGTTCGTGATGTGAATGCCGCAGGTGTTACTGGCGCACAGGTTGCAACAGAAGCATTAGGGTCAATTGCTCCTAAAGCCGCAGGTAATATTCGTGATGTAACAGCAGGATCATTCTTGAATCAAAATATTCAAGACTATCTAAATCCTTATACAAAAGCAGTAACAGATGTAAGTTTGGCTGATTTAGAGCGTTCTAGACAACTTGAACAACAACGTACTGCTGCGCAAGCTACTGCGGCTAGAGCTTTTGGCGGTTCTCGTCAGGGCGTGGCAGAAGCAGAAACTAATCGTGCTTATGGCGAGAATGCTGCTAGGTTGATTGCCCAACAAAATGCGGCTGCATTTGATGCCGCCTCTAGACTTTCTGAAGCTGATTTGGCTCGTGCGATGCAAGCCTCTCAACTTAACCAAGCTAAAGACATTGGCGTTACTCAACAGTCTTTACAACTTGCAGGTCAGTTTGGTTTGGCTAATCAAGATGCGGCTTTACGTGCGGCTTTGGCTAATCAAGGTATTGACTTATCCACTGGCACTCTTAATACGCAAAATGCTCAACAAGTTGCTTTGGCTAATCAAGCGGCTCAAAATGCTCGTGCTGCTCAACAAGCAAACTTGTATCAGCAAGCGGGTCTATCTAATGTAGATCGTGCATTACAAGCAAGTCTTGCTAATCAAGGTGCTGGTTTAACTGCAAATCAACAGTCAATAGCTGCCGCCAATCAAATGGCAAATGCTGGTACTGCATTTACAAGTTCTGGTATTGCGGCAAATCAAGCTTTGGCAGATCAAGGTGCTTTGCGTCAAGGATTTACTCAACAACAGTTGGATGCAATCCGCAATCTTCCTTTGGAACAACAACAAATTCTCAATCAAGCATTGGGTATCAATCCTGGTGGTGGTTCTGGTCAAACATCTACATCCACATCAAGACAAGGTTTGCTTGGCTTGTTAGGTATTGGTTAAGGAGTTTATATGTTTAATATTGGGTTGTTATCTGATGCCGCATTGACGGGCTTGTCTGCTGCTGATAAAGAAGCAATGCAAAAGCAAGCCACTCAACAATTCTTGTTGGGTAGTTTGCTAAGTGGTGATCCTGGCATCGGCTTTAAGTCTGCAATGGATATTCCATCTACTTCATTAAGTATGCAGAAGATGATTCGTGATTCTCAAATTGCTCAACGTCAGCAAGATGAATTAGCAGCCTTTACAAGCAAATATGCTCCTACTGAACAACAAGCAGGTAGAAGGGCATTGAATGCGACTTTGGGTAGAGAGCCAGACTTATCTAGTCCATATGCCTTGGCAAACAAACTAGGCGCACCATTAGGCCGAGTTGAACCACAGTTAATTAATCAACCAATTGACTATCAAAAAGCATTAACTGAGTCATTACGTTTGGCAGGAAACCCTGCACAACCACAGATTCGTGAAACCTTAACTGCTATGCAGCCTAAGTTTGTAGGCGATCTTCGTGTTGATGCAAGTGGAAATGTTGTTGGCTCAGTCCCAACTTCAAAAGATGGTATTCAACAACAACTAAATCTTGCTACAGGACAGTATGCGGCTAATCCTGTGCAGAACTACATGATGTCTCAGTTGATGACTCAGAAGCCTGAAGTGTCTGCCAATACTATGCTTGGGGTTGGACCTACTGGTGCAATTCAGCAGATGGCTATACCTGGTTCTACAGAAGCTTTAACTTCTATAAAAGCCGCTGAAGCTGTTGGACAAGCCGCAGGTCAAGTTGAACAAGTTGTTGGCGCAGATGGGAAAACATATTTTGTCCCTAGGTCTTCTCTTCTTACTCAGCGTCCAACTACTGGTGGAACTGGTGGTGTAGGTGGTGGCGCACCTAGTGGCGGAGTGGCTAAGATTTCTCCTGCTCAAGAAGCAGTTAATCTTGCAACGTCTAATCGGTACAATGAGTTTACCAAGACTGCTCTTGATGCCGCATTAACAGTTAATGATCGTAAGACTTCTGCTGAATATTTATATAACGCTGCTGAACAACTTGATCCGAATAAACTGACGGAGTTTTTCAGTACTGGTGCGGCTTACATGAGAGCTATACCTGGTGTTGGCGATAAATTTGACTCATTAGTTGGTAATGTTAACTTGCTGAACAAAACACGTTCTGAAGGTGTTTTAAAAGGCTTGAGCAATATTAAGGGTAACGCCAATGCGTTTGAGGGCGGCATCGTTGATAAGGCGACTACTGGTGTAACTGATCCTAAGTTTGTTACCAAGTATGTTTCTGCATTGGAGATTGCTGCCGCAGATAAAGATGATGCTCGTCAGAGATTCATTGATGCCTATACTGGTGATCCTAAAGCTGTTTATACGGCATGGGCTAACTCTCCTGATAACCCACGTTTGTATAACCATCCAAAAGTTAATCAGTTCCTTAATGAGCAAATTTCTTCTTGGCAACAAGGCGGGTCACAAGGAACTCCAGTAATGCCATCTGGCTTTACAGTGGGACGTAGTAAGTCAACTGGTGCTATCCTGATTAAGAAGCCTGATGGTTCTACATATACAGTAGGTCAATAATGGCGACTAAAGACGAAATCTTTGCTTTTGCTGCTCAAGAGGCAGAGCGCCAAGGTGTTCCTCTTTCATTGGTTCAAGGCGTAGTTGATACAGAGTCACAAGGTATTTTTAATGCCATTGGACCTAAAACTAAAACTGGTGATCGTGCCTATGGGCCAATGCAGTTAATGGGCGCTACTGCCAAAGATTTAGGTGTTAACAGAATGGATTGGAAAGATAACATCCGAGGTGGTGTTAAATATCTAAGCCAATTATCACAACAGTTTGAAGATCCTAGTTTGGTCATGGCGGCTTATAACGCTGGTCCTGGGAATGTTCAAAAGTATGGCGGTATTCCTCCATTTAAAGAGACTCAAAATTATGTACAAAAGGTTCAAAACTTTATGTCTAAATCTACAACTGATGACGAGTTTGTTCCTTTCGGACAAGGTACAGCAACTCAAGCGCCTACTCAAACTGTAGAAACTGATGATTTTGTGCCGTTTACTGGTTCACAAAAACAAGTTCAACAACGAGTACAACAAACACAAGCCACACCTAGTCCTGCTGAATTCATGCAGAGTGTTAGACAACAAGCATTTCAGCCAAGAACTCAGTTTCAACAAGACGTTGCTGCAAGCTTTAACCCATTAGATGTTTTGCGTGGCAAGACTACTACTGGACAGTTAATCTCTGGCACGGCTAATTTGATGTCTCAAGGCATTAAGGGTGGTTTAAGTGCGCTTGGGTTATCTGATGAATACCTTGGCATAGATCGTAATAAACCACAACCTGTTGCCCAACCAACTCCATCCATAAGCGACATTCTAAAAGGCACTTATAAGGTGGCTACAGAGCGTCCAGGGCTTCTTGTTGGTGGTATGGGTACTGGTTTGCTTGATCCTACTAATTTGTTGTTGCCTGGCGCTTTACAGAAATCCATTGTTGCGGGTACACCTACTGCTCTTACACAGATAGCTCCAAGAACTGCTGCTTTATCTCAAAATGTTTTAACTGGATCGACTACTGCTGGATTAACTTCTGCTGCTGCACAAGCGGCAGATACTGGCACTATTAATCCTTTGCAACTAGCAAATGAAACTGTTGCTGGTGCATTAATGACATTGCCAACTGCTACTGTTAGTGCGGTAACTACACCCAGAGCGCCAGCTAAGTTAACACAGGCTCAATTGGTTGCTGAACGTGCTATTGCTGAAGGCGCTACATTGCCTCCGACACAAGTTAATCCTTCAATGTTAAACAGAATTATTGAGGGTATTTCTGGTAAACAACAGACAAGCCAGATTGCTTCCGTTAAGAATCAGCAATTGGTTAATGAACAAGCTCGTAAAGCTTTAAAGTTGGGTCCTGATGTTGAAATTACACCACAAGTATTGCAACAATTTAGAGCTGAAAAAGGTTTGGCATACGATGCCTTAAGAGCTAACCCCACTTATTATGCAGATAAACAGTTTTTTGCAGATCTCAATAAAGAAACAGCTAGACTGCAAAACATGAAAGCTTTAGATGTATCCGCAGAATTAAATCTGTTGAATAATTTAAAGCAAATTAACTTCAATGGGGATGAGTTGGTTGAGTCTATCAAACGACTTAGAGATAGCGCACAAACAAATTCATCACCTCTTGCTAATGCTAGAGATAAAGATCTTGGTAGAGCGCAAAAATTTGCTGCTAAACAACTAGAAGCCCTTGCAGAGCGTAACTTAACAAACTTTAATCAACCTGATGTGATGAAGAACTTTAAGCAAGCTCGTGAGGATATTGCTAAAAGCTACACCATTGAAAAAGCTTTGAATGCAACTACTGGAAATGTATCTGGTGCTGATTTGGGAACGCTTGCTAGAAAAGGAAAGATTGTTCCTGCTGAACTACAAACTTTGGCAAATGCCGCAGGCGCATATCCAAGTGCTTTCCAAAATGTAGCAAGAATTGGAAGTGTTCCAGGCTTCAGTCCATTAGACATTGGAACCGCAGGTATCGCTAGTGCGGCATCTGGAAATCCTGCACTTATGGTGAGTGCCGCTACAAGACCCACATTGCGTTCTGTTGCAGTATCTCCAATGTTCCAACGTAATATGTTGCCTAGTTCGCAACCGCAAGCACCAGGTCTGTTAAACAGAATCACATCTGATCCCATGACTAATTATGGATTAGGTCAGATACCTCAGTTTGATGCTGATCGCTTCTTATTGCCTAGATAACATGAAAGACTTTGCCCTAGCATTTGTTACGGCATTCTTTCTAGTTTGTCTTATTGTGTTTTGTAGTTACATAATAATTTGGGCTTTCCCGTGAAATGGTTACTAATGTCATCAATGTTGTTTACATTGGTGGCATCTAGTAAAGACAAAACTGAATATCGTTGTGTCAGGTGGGCATGGACAGGTGATGTTTACAACCGAAAGGTAGTATGCCTTGAGTGGCAAAAGGTTGAAAAAAAATGATTGATCCTATAACAGCTCTAGCTGGCATACAGTCAGCAATCAGCATGGTCAAAAAGGCAGCTAATGTTGCCAATGACCTAGGCTCACTTGCGCCAATGATTGGCAAACTTTTCGATGCCAAGTCAACTGCTACCAAGGCTATGCTTCAAGCCAAGCAGTCTGGAAAAGGTTCCAATATGGGAACAGCTTTACAGATTGAGATGGCACTAGAGCAAGCCAGAGCGTTTGAAGAAGAGTTAAAGATGCTCTTCATGCAAACAGGCAAGATTGACGTTTGGAACAAGATTAAAGCTCGTCAAGCAGAGATGGACTTGGCAGATGCTAAAGAGATAAGCGCATTAAAGAAAGCAGAGAAAGCAGCCAAGCAGAAAGAGCAAGAACAACTAGAAATGGGACTTCTCATTGGTGGCATTTTCTTTGTTTGTTTTTTAGTGTTTGTCGGTGTGAATGAGCTGATGACATTCTGTGAAGCAACTAGAAGGTGTGGTCGGTGAATGAGTACCAGAAAACCTTTGATTTGTGCTTAAAAATATTCGTTTACGGGTTAGTGGCACTTTATTTCTTGGGTTTTCTAAAGTTTCTTCCTGATGATCTGTCAGACAGAATTGTTAATCTTCTACTTGGAAAGATTGGACTTGGCAAATGAGATATTTATTGCTTCTTTTACTGCTAACTGGTTGTGATGAGAAATATCGCTATTTTTGCCAAAACCCAGACAATTTCCATGCTGAACAATGTCAAAAACCTAGATGCCAATTCACTCAGACTTGCCCTGAGTACTTAGTTGCCCCAATCTTGGAGAAAAAAATCAATGATGTCCAACCAGAAAACAAGCCTAACAACTGAAGAGATTGAGGTAAGGATTTGGGGGTTTGTTGTGATTGCAGTCACGCTTATTCTCATGTTCATTGTTGCTGCTTTACTGTATTCTGTCACCTTTGTGACTCAGCCTATCAAGAGCATGGCTCCGATTGACCAAGCCTATACCAAGATGCTGAACGACATTGTTCTGTTGATCGTGGGTGGTATCGGTGGTGTTATTGGTAAACGGGCTATGTCTACTGCCGCTAGAGCGTTTAATCCTCCAACGCAACCAATGTGTCAACCAATGGGATATGGAGGCTCTCAGGGCGGTTTTAACTCTTCCTATGCCCCTCCGCAGTCTGCGTATGGTTTGCCTAGTCAACCATTTGGTGCAATGCCTGTTTGGAAGAACCCTGAGTTAGATGAATCATGGACACCTGGACCACCTCCAACTACTCCTCCAGATTACTTGGAAGATTTTGAAGAGCGTGAACACATGGCAATGGCAAGAAAAGAGGCTGAATAATGTTACCTATACCTTTACCTTGGTTGATAGTGGGTGTGATGGTATCTCTCTTTGGTACATACCAAGTAGGCCACCACTATGGATGGCTAGAGCGTGATAACGACATGAAGATTGCCATTGCCAAAAAGAATGAAGAAGCTCGTCAGATCGAGCAAAACATGACTGAAAAACTTTCTCAACAATCTGCCAAACTTCAGGAAGCCAATGATGCTATCAACAAAAAAACTTCTGCTCTTGCTGTTGCCAATCGTGCTGGCAAGTTGCGCCTCTGCCCCCCAAGTAACTTACAAACCCCCACAAGTACCGCCTCTACCAGCGCAGATCCAAAAGCAACCAGCCAACCTGACAGACAGGCTAATGAACCTTCTGATGCCGAAAGAGCAACCATCGATGCCATCGCAGAAATAGTCGCTCAAGGTGATAAGAATACTGTCGCTTTGAACGCTTGCGTAGACTCGTACAACCAGATGAGAGATTTGCTAAATGGTAACAAGTGAACAATTAGCTAGATTACATATTGGTAATCAATGGGTAGATGCTCTGAACGCTACTTTTGATCGTTTCAACATTGATACGCCAGTTCGCCAAGCGGCATTTATTGGTCAATGTGGGCATGAGTGTGGCAACTTTAGGATTCTTGAAGAGAATTTAAACTATCGTGCAGAAGCTTTGCAGAAGTTATGGCCTAAACGCTTTGATGCTGCCAAAGCACAAGCTTGCGCTCGTAATCCTAAATTGATTGCCAATACTGTTTATAGCTCTCGTATGGGCAACAGGGATGAGGCTTCAGGGGATGGATGGCGTTTCCGAGGCCGAGGATGTATTCAGTTGACAGGCTCTGCGAACTACCATCATGCAGGTCAGGCACTAGGTGTTGACTTCATTATGGAGCCTGATTTGGTGGCTACTCCTCAGTACGCTGCCCTCACAGCAGGGTGGTTTTGGGACACTCACAAGCTCAACCAATTTGCTGATGTGCGTGATTTTAAAACCATGACTAAGAAGATAAATGGCGGTTTTATTGGCCTTGAAGACCGCATTAAACATATAAATCATGCACTTGAAGTTTTAACAAGTTAAATATAATTGTCATAAATACTGTATAAGGTGTTGAAATGCCTAACATTCCTACGCCAGAAGATACAAAATTCTTTGCACAAAGTGTCAAAAAGTGGCAACAAGTGCTTAGTCTGGGGGATTGGAGAATTGAAAAAGGAAGTAAACCAGCAAAGGCTGCTATGGCTTCTGTTGAGTTTAATACTTCTGCTCGATTGGCTACTTACAGACTAGGTGATTTTGGTGCTGAGAAGATCACACCTGAGTCTCTGGATCAGACTGCTTTACATGAGTTGCTTCATGTGTTTCTGCACGATTTAATGACTGTGGCACAAGACCCAAAATCATCTCAAGATGAGGTTGAAATGCAAGAACATAGGGTCATCAATCTACTAGAAAAGTTATTATCTAAGGATTCCTGATGAGTGGACATAACGAAACGTGTACTGATACCGAGTTTATCCAACTATGGGGTCAACTTCAATCTGCAACAAGAGTAGCAGAGCATCTTGGAATAAGTGTTAGAGCAACTCATCTTCGCAGAAGGTGGATTGAAAAACAATACAACATGGCACTTCCCGCAATTGACCATCGTGGTGTTAAATACGATAAAAACAAGCCTAAATCTTTCTCTCCTTTAAAACAAATAGAACTTGGGATGCTGGACGGGTGTGTAATTGTGTTCTCAGATGCCCACTTTATACCTGGTCAACGTACAACTGCCTTTAAAGGGCTTCTATGGGCTATAGAACAGTTCAAACCCAAGGCGGTGATATGTAACGGAGATGCTTTCGATGGAGCGTCTATATCTCGCCATGATGTAACTGACCAACCTCAGACTTCTGTCATTCAAGAATTAAAGGCTTGTCAGGGTGCGCTAGATGAGATAGAGGAAGCCGCTAAAGCTGCCAGACACAATGTAAAGCTCTTGTTTACATGGGGAAATCACGATATTCGGTTTGGCAATAGATTAGCCCAACACGCACCTCAGTTTAAAGAAGTTCAGGGGTTTAAGTTGACAGACCATATCCCAGATTGGGACTTTTGTTGGGCAGTATGGCCTACTGAAGATGTCATCATCAAGCACCGATATAAGGGTGGAGTCCATGCCACACATAACAATACTGTGAACGCTGGTGTGTCGGTGGTTACTGGACATTTACATTCTTTAAAAGTTACACCTTTTTCTGACTACAACGGGGTTCGGTACGGGGTAGATACGGGAACTTTAGCCGAGACTGATGGCCCACAATTTACTTATGCTGAGATAAACCCAAATAATCACAGATCAGGGTTTGCGGTGCTAAACTTCTTCAATGGTCAGCTTTTATGGCCTGAACTCGTCCACAAGTTTGACGAAGACATGATTCAATTTAGGGGCGAAGTGATTGATGTAGGTGCATTTTGAGTGCTTGGCTAATCATCTTGACGGGGGCAATTTATGCCTACATTGCTGGTGAACAGCTATTGAAAGATAACCCACACATGGCTATTGTCTATGCGGGTTATGCTTTCTCAAATGTAGGTCTTTACCTACTGGCAAAGTAGCTTACAAAGGCTCGTAAGTGTCTAACGCAAATGGCGGGATTTCTTCTTTAATTTCATCATCAGGATCAACTGCTTTATAGTTAACCGCCCACCCATAAGCCTCTTGGAACATAACAAACTCTTGGAATATCTTTATGATGTCAAAGTCACTTGTTTCAATAACTAGTTTGTCATTGAAAATACCAAATTCCATTTCAAATTTCATGGTCATATTTCCTTCTGGAAGACTCCATTAGGCAAAAGAGTACCCCTACGATTCTTGATCTGATCGTATGCAACTTCCATGCAGTCTACCAGATGAATGTCCTGTAGAGCGCAGTAATTGATAAGACAGACCATGACATCACCAACAGCATCCACAATAGCTTCCCTGTCATTTTTAATCGTGGCATCTGCTAGTTCTCCCATCTCTGACATTGCTTTTAAAAGCTGAACGTCTGGTGTACTGTTTGGAATAATCTTTCGGGCTTCTGCCCATTGGATTATCTTGATTTCAACTGCAGCGTAACTCATCTAACTCTCCTTAACGGCTCTTGATATTTCTCAGGTGGTGGTGGAAGCATTTTTTCTGAGGGTGGAGTCCATCCATGCTTTCTCCAAATGGCTTGGACATCCGAACCTGATTCCCATTTGAAATCTTTGTTTGGCATAGATGGATAACTGATCTTTGAATATGGGGGTTTTTCTATCATTTAATTGCTTTCAAAACACGTTGAGAATGGCCTGTACTTGATTTGCGTCTTTCACCAGTATCTTCAATTAATCCTTTGCGGATCAAAGGTGCATAACGTGGTGAAATTGTTTGAACACCTCTGTCTGGGAAGTGTTCAAGTATCTCGTCTGAGATACATCCATTTGGATACTTGGCTATAACTTCATAGACCTGTTGCTCAAGTGTTGTTGAGTCAACCTTCTCAGCAGCATCCATGCTTGTATCTGGATCTGTGGTCCTGACCATCATCTTTGGCTCTGAACCAAAGAGTCTGTTAAAGGTATCTTTAAAATACACGCTCGTTAGTAAACTCATCATTAACTCCTATTAGGTGGAGGGAAAACTGCTCGTCTGCAAGCTAGGAAAATCCTTTGCACAGCTCTCCCCCCGTGGTTATATTAACTCAAAAAGGGATGTCATCAGGCATATCATCAAAGCCTGAACTCTTGGGTTTTGCTTTTTGTGGAGCTTGTTGATCCTTTGGAGACAATGCCAAGCCCATAAACTTGCCACCTTTACCCTCTTTGATCCAAGCAGATAGCCAAAAGTCCTGACCATTTACTGTGATGTTTCCCTTGTAATCGGGGTGGTTTGGTATTTCTTTTTTGTCGTTGCGAAAAAGTACGCCACTGTTGTCCCTTACCTGTCGATTATTGTCCATGTAACACTCCTTTATATGAAGAAAATTGTTTGTGATGCAGATCACACGCTTCTATTGCTACCAAATCTGCTAAATCACGATCTTTAAAATATCCAATATGCTTATCTTTGCCATCTACTGTTATTCGCACCCTCCATCTTTGTTTTCGTTTTGCCCATGCAACATTTTTAACACCACTAGTATTGCAAACTCTTAGCCTTTGATTCCTAAGATTTTCTGCGTGTGTTGCAGGTCTTAAATTTTCAATGCGATTGTTTAATTTGTTGCCGTCTATATGGTCAACTTCTGGTGGGAAATATCCATGATGAAACATAAAAATAAGCCTATGCGCCATATATTCTTTGCCCATAAAGCCTATACTTTTGTATTCATGGCAAACTCTTCCTGCAATTTGACCAACAGAGATTCGTCTGCCAGTTGGTTGCTTCCAGATTAAATTCCCTTCTGCATAAGAAAAAGTTTCTTGTAGCAACTGTTGGCAGATTTCCATATTAACCTTTCGCATTCTTTAATGCACTTCTTACTTTACTAGGAAGCAAAGTCCATAGAGCGACTTTTTGTTCGCTATCTAGGTTCTCTGATTCCAACTTTACCCAAGCTGTCTTAGGTTCTTCCTTCTCACAGATAGCAATCAACTCCATTGCCAACTCTCTGAGATAATTCTGTTCATCTTCTGGAATGCTATCCATTGCACCTTGCGTTGGTGTAATCACAGGGGCTTGCTTCTCTTCTCTTACTGGAGGAGAAGAATCTAGCGCATCATGCTCACAAATCTCCAGGGCTGATACATATAAGTACCTGCGAGTGTAAGTCTCCACAGCGCCCAAATTTTGTATGGGGTGGCAACCCTTTAGGTTAGCTTCTGCCATAGGGCTTGTCAGAACGATCTGAGAGCCATCGTCTGTATCTGTGATACACATGGTAGCTAAATCTTTATCAAAAGAGATTACGCTACATAAACCCAACTTGTGAAAGATTGTGTTAATTGTAGGCAAAAAGTCTCCAAGTTCAAAGTATTGATACCCTGCAAACTTGTTGTGGCCTGACTTTTTAAGTGGAGCCGCTTGCAAGGCAATCCTTGCTTCCATCAGTTTTTTATGTACACCCATGATATTTCCTTAAGTATTTTCGTCTAATTCAGAATCTATGATAAATTTTTGATCCTCAATATCTAAGTCTTTAAACTCGATAAAGTGGTTTTCTTGGCAACAATGCCATTTCTCGCCCTGTGGCTCTAGGCAATAACAGCAGTACGGAATGTCTGCAAATTGATCTCTGTACTGTTCAAACAATGTCTTCATATTCACTCCTGTTAGTTTATTAAAATGTGGGTTTTTTGTTGCCCACACCGATAATGTGCCACATGGATTCCTAAATTTACATAGGGGTTTTCCCTAATTTACGCAACTTTTTTATCATGGTAGGCTACTCCTATGAAAACTGAAATACTTGAAAAAAGATGCGCTGAAGCCTTGCTTGGGTACTCTCAAGCAATGGCAGATGCTTATACAACCGAACCAGAGGACTTCGATGCGGCTGTAACAGCTTTGCTTGCCAGAACGCTAGAACTCCATCTAAACCGAACAATTAACCTGGAGAACCTTTACAAATGACCCAAGAAGCCGTTATCAGATGTCTGCAAAATGGACCGCTAACATCCTACCAATTGGAGGACTTGACTGGCATACCTAGACTATCTATTGCAGCTTGTTGCACAAAAATGCGCTACAAGAAGAAAATAACAATTGAAAAAGTTAAGATGGGCCGTTCATGGGTTTCTCAGTACACTTTAGCGCCACACATGATTCAGGCTCAAGAAGTTATCAAGGATGAGCCACGTTGCCGACTAAACCCGTTTGACATCAGGAACGCTAAAGGCATCTTCACTAAAGCTGAATATGCTTCTATGAACTCCCAAGCTGTCAGATTGTTTGGAAGACAACCAACAAACGAAATTACCAACAATCAATTTATTTGATACAATGTTTTGAAACACGGCTAGGTGGGGGGTAGCTACCCCACCGAAGAGAGAACTCCCCTCCTGCCGCAGTTTCTTTCTGGGAGATTTGCGGAGAAGTGCCATGCACAAAAAAACTACTTATGCTGAAAAGCTATTACACCCTCTATGGCAGAAAAAACGTCTTGAGGTTCTTGAACATAATGATTTTACTTGCCAGTTATGTGGCGACAACGAATCAACACTTCATGTTCATCACAAAATGTATGCGAAAGGCAAAGAGCCTTGGGATTACACATTAAAACAATACACAGTATTGTGTTGGAGTTGCCATAAAAATGAACATCAAAAAGAAGTTGATTTATTTTTTGAGGTAATGTCTAGATTGCCAATTGATGGCCCATACAACAAAGAAGAAATTTCATACTTAGTTGGTGGATTTGTTGGCATGAATTTAAAGCCTGAATTCCAGTTACATAAATTTTTGTTCCTTAAAGGTCAAGAGTTAACTAATGATTATTGGAAGTGGCTAGATGAGGTGGGCAAATGAAACGTCCATCTTTTCAATTTTACCCAAGTGATTGGTTGCGTGACACTGCATTGCGTTCATGCTCAACAGGTGCTAGAGGATTGTGGATCGACATGATTTGCTTTATGCACGAAGGTTCGCCTTATGGATATTTAAAGGTTGCTGACAAGGTTATCCTTCCATCAAACCTTGCTCGTATGGTTGGTGAACCATTAGAGGTTGTTCAGGGTTGGTTGCACGAACTTCAAGAGTCTGGTGTCTATGATGTTGACAATGGTGCAATATTTTCAAGACGCATGATTCGTGATGAAGAATTAAGACAAAAGCGTTCAGAAGGTGGTAAATTGGGTGGCAATCCTAACTTGAAGGTTAACCATAAGGTTATCCAAGAGGATAAACAAAAATCAACCCCTTCATCTTCATCTACATCTTCACCTTCTAAAAAGAAAGATAGCGCAACTATCGTTGCTTGTCCTTTAGATGTTTCTCAGCAAGTTTGGGATGATTGGGTTACTTTGCGTAAGAGCAAGAAAGCCCCGATTACTAAAACAGTTCTTGATGGAGCAATAGTTGAAGCCAAAAAACTAGGTTGGACATTAGAACAGTTCTTGATTGAATGGTGCAATCGTAGCAGCCAAGGTTTGAAAGCAGAATGGATTGTTAAGCCAAACCCTGCCGACAAAGTAAGGCTCACTGTTGCGCCAAGTAATGAGCCTGACCCTGCTTTGCTGAAGATTGCAGAAGATGCGAAAAAAGCAGTTCCTATTCCGCTAGAAGTTTTAGCAAAGATGGCTCAGTTAAGGAAAAGTGCATGACCACATACGAAACATTGCAAATTGCATTAATTATGAAATATCTTTGGGAAAAAGGATTAGACAGAGATAGTGTTAAAAAAGCAGTTGATGCTTGGTGGGATATGAAGGAAAAAATATGAGTAACTTATTACGATTGCCGCCAAGCACAAATATGACAGCAGAACAGGCTCTTGCTTCTGCGTTGGTAGATGCCGAAGAAGGTGATCTAACAGACGTAATCATTATTGGTTATAGAGATGACGAAATTTATGTTCGTTCATCTAAACTAACTTGTGCAGAGGCGTTATTTTTGGCAAACAAAGCAGTTCGTTGGGCAGAATATGGGGGCAAGTTTGAACTACTTTGAAGCCATGAGACTGCTAGACAGAGTTAAGGAAGGCGTACCATATCCCGTACGTCTTATCAATATTGCATTGGAGCTAACTGGTGACTTGGAGCAGACGTAATATTGAAGGCCCAAGCGATAGAGTAATCCTAGAGCAAGCAGAAGCTAGGGAACTCTATCGCAATTGGGAAGGAAGTAAAAATCGTGATCTCATTCGGGCTAGGCTTGAGAGAGCCGAAAGAATCTATGGCATAGGTGCTAGAGACAGGATAAGGGAATATATGAACCGAATCAAAGATGGGACTCTTTTATGAGATATGCCGCCAGAGTTGATGCCAACCAAGAGCAAATTGTATCTGCACTAAGGGCTGCTGGCGCTTACGTCTGGATTATTGGTTTGCCAGTTGATCTGCTCGTTGGATACAAGGGTCACACCTTTTTGGTAGAGATTAAAACAAACTCTAAAAAGAAGTTTACCAAGCTACAAACAGACTTTTTTGAGAATTGGGCTGGTGGTACTTTAGCGAGGATTGACAACTCAGAAGCCGCATTAAGAATGATTCAGACATTAGGGTAAGTCCCTATGGTATTACACAAACAATTAGGTAAGATTTAATTTTAAACAGGAGTTAATTATGAACACATGGGAATTTGACACAACAGTAGGTGCAGGTAGCGAAGTCGTAACAGTCGTTTACGAATACGAGCAAGACCAAGACTCAACCTATAACGAATCCATTAGAGAGATTTGGTTTGAGGGGCGTGATGTCATTGGCCTTCTTTCTGATGAGCAGTTCAAAGAGCTAGAGATGGAGGGAGCCATGCGGTTTCAGTATCACAAGCTTAATTACAAAACAGAAGACGTATGACTAAACAAAAAAAAGAACTTTTAATTGGTTGTGGATCTAACCACACCAAAAAGATGGCAACAGATAGAACAACTGGTTTTGATAACTTAACCACTTTAGACTACAACGTTGACCACAATCCTACTGTGGTGTGGGACTTAATGGTTCTGCCATTGCCATTCCCCGACAACGAGTTTGATGAAATCCATGCCTACCAAGTGCTAGAACATCTTGGGCAGCAAGGTGACTACAAACTATTCTTTGCTCAGTTCTCAGAATTCTGGCGACTTCTCAAGCCAAATGGTCATTTCCTTGCGACTTGTCCCTCCAGAAGTTCAGTCTGGGCTTATGGTGATCCAAGCCATACAAGAATCATGCAGCTTGAACAACTGGTGTTCCTATCCCAAGATGAGTACAAGAGGCAGGTAGGCAGAACACCCATGTCCGACTTTAGGAATATCTACAAAGCAGACTTTAAAACTGTCTTCCAAGAAGAAGACGATGACATCAGGTTTGTACTAAAAGCTATTAAGAATTGATTTTGTAGCATATAATTCAAGCCATGAAACAACGTGGCGGTTCAAGAAAAGGCGCTGGTCGCAAGAAGATCAGTGAAGAGGGTAGGACTATCCGAGCAAGGGTAGCGCCTATCCATGAGCAAGCATTGACCTTGGCAGGGAATGGTTCCTTGTCCGAGGGAATAAGACGTTTAGCAGAAAAGCATTGGAGATTAATTCATGGAGAGCAGCCCCGACAAAGCAATTCAGTATTTGATCGACACCGCACCCTTGTACGCCCAAGCGAAGTCGGAGCGCCTGTACTTGGAGGAGTTCCGAAAGTCCAAGAAGGCTCACCTGATGAGCCAGGCAGGGACGGAAGTTCTGGGTAAACAAGAAACCTACGCTTATGCCCATTCTGAGTACATAGAAGTTCTTGAAGGCATAAGAGCTGCCGTGGAAAAAGAAGAGAAGTATCGGTGGTTGATGACCGCTGCCCAAGCAAGGATCGAAGTCTGGAGAACTAACCAGTACTCAGCCAGAATGGAAATCAGGGCAACCCAATGAACAACAAGCTGAACAACAAGGAAAGATTCCACCTAGCAAGGGTGAAAATGCTTCCCTGTTCAGTTTGTGATAAATCAGGACCATCAGAAGCCCACCATTACAAACAAGGTCTTCAATATACTTGCATAGCATTATGTCAAGACTGCCATACTAATTCGATATTAGGTTGGCATGGTCAAAAGAGAATGTGGCATATTAAGAAAATGGATGAGATTGACGCACTTAATAATACGATTAAGAGATTGCTAGAAAATCCACCCGAAAATGAAAATGCTTTCTAATTTCCAAACTTTCAAAAACTTTGAGTTTCCAAAAATTGGTTAATCGTGTTTTGTAAAAAGTAAATGCCACTTTTTTGTACAACCCACATTTTTAGGGTTTACCCTTAGATTGCTGTTAGTTAGTACTCACTTCACAAAATCATGTAAGTTGGCACTCACTTCACCTAAAGTTAAACCATCACGGGAAACACTTTGCAACGATGTGCCTAGAAAGCCATTAAAACCCGTTTTAAGCCGTTTTCTTGCTTAGTGCATAGCTACTATGCTTAAACAATAAAAACGCATTGTAAGCCGTTTAAATTGATCTTGACAAAGTAAGCACTCACTTCGCAAACACTTTCAAAAAAACCCGCTTTTTAGGGCGGGAATTTATGGAAATGCTTTAAAGGTTATCGGCCAGCAGCCAAACTTCGCATTTGTATTTATAAACCCAATCAGTATTGTCAAAGGGTTTGATTGTCAAAAAGGTTTTACAGTTTATGGTACAAACTGAAATTTTGATTATTTCCCCCAATAATGCTGGATCGCAATCATAAGCAACAATATTGCCAATTTTCATGGTTTCACCTCCTCCTCAATTTCCAGCCATTCCTCAATTATTCCCGTTCCAGCGCATAAAGTAGATCGAATGCTATCTATTGCCATGCTTGCAGCGTATTTTTGAAACTTATCGCCTTGAATATATGCGTCAAGTACAGTTAAAGCACCGAAAACGCTATTTATGTCATTAATGCCCTCATAAATCATAAACTCATTGATGATCTTTGGGTGTACTTTAGGGGTTTTGGGTTTTCTAGTAGTCATTTTAGCAATTCCAAAGAGTTTCAAGGGCGTCATTAAGGCCAATGCCGTCATCAAAAGATGCTTTGGCGTATTCACCCCACCAAAAACCCTCAACTTTTTTTGTACGTGTGTTAACCCATATATTTGGGCCGCCAAAGGCCACTAAAACCCTTGCGCCTAAGTATTCACGTTTGCCGTTAACAATATATTCAATGTCTAAAGCGTCAGTTAAATAGTCAAAAGCACTCATCGGCTCATCGTCTAAGTTAACCTCATCGCCAAAGCCGTCAGTTATTGTGTGTGCAATGTGTTCCACTTGATCTTGCAATCGTGTTTCAGTTTCTATTGTCATATTTCACCTATTAAAAAATGTGTTTACTTAACCAGGACATCAAAATAATGCAATAACCCTACGCAAAGCGCAAGGCCAATCACAATGGCTGCTAGATAGTCTAAAAAATCGTTTTTCATGCTGTGATTCCCTCAATAGCGGGAGAATCTGTGCAAATGCAAGCGATGCGCTCAAACTTTGGAGAGCCGTCTAATGTGCAAGCAATAAGGTTACGGCCTGTATGTGTGTAACTTTCAACACGCATTGATCGCCCTTGCACCTTAATGACTTGACCGATTTTGTATTGACCTTTAGGAATAAATGCGAACCTCATGCCGTCACCTCTTTTGCTTGCAATTTGATAGACATAGACTCAAGGCCAAAAGCAAAAATTTGATCGTTATAGTTATCCCGATCATGGGCAAACCATGTACCAAAGCTGCTATTAGTTTTGCTTATCCGATAGACTTTGCCCTCACAATAGCCCACATATTCACCTTTACGAAAGGCCGATCGTTCAATGTTTGGATAATTTCTCATTGTTGACACCTATTAAGAGTTGATAAGAGAGAGAGTAAAAATCTACCCTCTCACATATAGAGCATAAAAGAATCGTGCCAACTCTCGCAAGTTGTTGATTCTATTGACCCCTCCAAAACCCTATCAGTAGAAACCCTTAGAACATAGGTTCTCAGTTTGATTTTGTAGCTACAATTAAGAAAAGAAAAGAAAGGGATAACCCAGCACAAGGGCTTCTAATGTCATAAGGGATAGATAAGGTGAGCATATAGGGTAGACAAGGGATAGAGACAAGATAAGAGCATTGATAAGCATAGACCTAGAAACCTAATTAGAAGCTCTTTGCACATTGGCACAAGCTATCCCCTTGCACACATGAGACAAGATGCGAATGCGAATCATTCTCATTTGCGTTTGCACCAGGTACTGTATGGATAGACAGTAGGGTTTACCCTCATAGGGTTTCTACCTAAGGGTTTACCCTATTAGGGTTAGTACGTAAGGGTAGGGTTTACCAGTAAGGGTTTACCCCCCCCTTGTGTAAATCGGAGGGGGCGCTGTGACAGGGGACATCTACACACATCGAATCAACAATCAAAGCTAAGACCCCCCTACCCCCTCCCTGCAACCACAAAAGAACCCTCCAAAAAATTTTTTTATAGTTTAGAATTTGTAACCATTAAATCAAGGAGAAGATATGGCAGGATTTCCTATGAGGAGAGCGTTGGAGAAGAAGATAGAAGAGCTTGGAGGGATAGAATTCGTAACAGCTCACATTAGCCAAGGAATGACCATAGGACGCTTGGCTGAGTTCATAGAGTGTTCTAGGCCCATGCTTTCTTTCTGGATCAACCATACTGATGAGCGTAGAGATGCGGTACTCGCTGCTAGGAAGCTAAAGGCTGAGAAACTGGCAGAAGAGGCTTTAGACATTGCTGACCAAGCAGATGAGACAAGTAACAGTGGAGTTAACAAAGCCAGACTCCAAGTCGATACAAGGAAGTGGATGGCTTCTAAGCTTGATCCTGAGAACTATGGTGACACCGCTAAGACCCAAGTCAATATCTCTTTGGGTGATCTACACCTCCAAGCTCTTAAACACATGGGTAAGGCTGATGTTGTGATTGAAAACAATGGCACATAACCCGTTTATCCAGTTTATTACCCTATACAGGAATGACCCTGTTCTGTTCGTTAAAGAGGTCTTAGGGGTAGAGCCTGATGATTGGCAACAAGACTTTCTGAACGCTGTGGCCTCTGGTGAGCGAAAGATCTCCATCCGTTCTGGTCACGGAGTGGGAAAGTCAACCACCGCTTCTTGGGCAATGCTATGGTTCTTGTTGACCAGGTATCCCGTAAAGGTAGTGGTCACTGCCCCTACTTCTGCCCAACTTTATGATGCTTTGTTTGCCGAGCTTAAAAGGTGGGTTAAAGAACTACCCCAACCGATTCAGGACCTACTCGATGTCAAACAAGAGAGAATCGAGCTAAAGGCTTCCGCTACCGAGGCGTTCATCTCTGCAAGGACTTCTCGTGCTGAACAGCCCGAAGCCCTCCAAGGTGTCCACTCTGAGAACGTCATGTTGGTTGCGGATGAGGCTTCTGGTGTCCCAGAGGCAGTATTCGAGGCTGCTGCTGGTTCTATGTCAGGCCACAACGCTTTAACCATCCTGTTGGGCAACCCTGTACGTAGTTCTGGCTTCTTCTTTGACACCCATAATCGGCTCAAAGATGAGTGGTGGACTAAGAGAGTATCCTGTATTGACTCTACTAGGGTGAGTAAAGAGTACGTAGAAGACATGAAATCTCGCTATGGCGAGGAAAGTAACGCTTACAGGATCAGGGTTCTGGGTGAGTTTCCAAGAAGCGATGATGACACGATTATCCCTATGGAACTACTTGAGTCTGCCAAACACAGGGACACAAGAGCTTATGAAGATGCTCCGATCATTTGGGGACTCGATGTGGCACGTTTTGGCTCCGACTCTTCAGTTCTATGTAAACGTCAGTCTAATGTTGTACACACTCTTGAGAGGTGGAGGAACTTGGATCTGATGCAGTTAACAGGTGCAGTAGTCGCCCAATACGAAGCCTGTGACCACAAGAGTAGACCCGCAGAGATTCTGGTTGACTCTATTGGCCTAGGAGCAGGTGTTGTTGACCGACTAAGAGAACTAAAGTTGCCCTGTCGTGGGATTAATGTGTCCGAAAGCCCCGCTATGGGCGGCACGTATCTCAACCTGAGAGCAGAACTCTGGCATAAAACCAAGGCTTGGCTTGAAAAACGTGACTGTAAGATACCCAATAACGAAGACTTCATTGCTGAACTGGCGACTGTAAGGTACACCTTTACATCCAACGGCAAGATAAAGATTGAATCCAAAGATGATATTAGACGTAGGGGACTTAAATCTCCTGACATGGCTGACGCATTTGTCTTGACATTTGCCTCAGATGCCGCCACCATCTCTTGGGGGTCTAACCTTTCTTGGGGTAAGCCGATCAAAAGGTTGATCCGAGGCTTGGTCTGATTGCCGTTGCCATTTTAGAGCTACCCTAAAAAAGTAGCTCTTTTTTTTATTAACACAATATGGTAGTATTGACAAACCTTTTAGGAGATCCCTATGAAAATGGATGATGCAGCCAAGAAAATTGGCAAGGTAATGGGCGAATACAAGCGAGGCAAGCTCAAGTCTTCCTCTGGTGACAAGGTTAAATCCCGTGACCAAGCAGTCGCTATCGCAATGAGCGAGTCCCGTTCTATGCCCAAACGTGGTGGTAGAACTGCTACTAACCGCAGTAAGAAATAAACTAAGGAGTAATCATGGCTTTCTTAACAAGAGATAACAATGGAAATACCATTCCTAATGTTTTTAGGATTGGAACTAGTCAAGTAATTGCCGCAGGTAATACAACTGCCGCCAGTACTGCTTTTGCCGCAAGTACAACCCATGTTCGGGTAGCTTGCTCTTTAGGTCATTGTTATGTTTCGTTTGGATCTGCTCCAACCGCAACTGTCACTACCAGTATGCTGATTCCAGCAAATACTAGCGAGATATTTGCCGTTGCCTCTGGTGACAAGATTGCTCTTATTAAAGACGCAACAGTTACTGGTTCAACAATCAGCGTTACGGAGTTACTATGAAACAAGGTTTATATGCCAATATCAATGCCAAACAAGAACGAATTAAAGCTGGCTCTAAAGAAAAGATGCGCAAGCCTGGCACTAAAGGCGCTCCTACTGCTAAAGACTTTAAGCAAGCGGCTAAGACTGCTAAAAAGAAATGATTAAGCGTGGTTCAGAAGAGTTCTCTGGCTACAACAAGCCAAAGAAAACTCCTAACCACCCAAAGAAAAGCCATGCTGTATTGGCTAAGTCTGGTGACGATGTGAAGTTAATTCGCTTTGGTCAACAAGGTGTTTCTGGTAGTCCCGATGGATCTAAAAGAAACGAAGCATTTAAAGCCCGTCATGCTCAGAATATTGCCAAAGGCAAGATGAGTGCAGCGTTCTGGGCAAATAAGGTTAAATGGTAACTATGAACTGCCCAACCGCAACCTATGACATTAAGTTCAACTTAAAGAATCGTAATTGGGCGATCAAGAATGTTGACTATGGTCCTGCTAACCCAGAAGAAGATAACGAAGAGTACTGGCAGAACCTAGCTGATATGTGGTCAGTATCTATTGATGAAGTTCAAGAGATGCGTTGCGGTAACTGCGCTGCCTTTATCCAAACCCCTGAAATGCTTGACTGCATTCTGAAAGGTATTGATGAAGAAACTGATGGCTTTGCTAAAGATGTCCAAGGTGCGGCAAATCTTGGTTATTGCGAGTTGTTTGACTTTAAGTGTGCTGGCGCACGTACTTGTTCAGCATGGCTATCTGGTGGCCCAATAACCAAGAAGATGACCAAGAATCAGCAGAATATGTTGATGATGGCTAAGACTGAATACGATATGGAAGATGAGGAAGATTAAATGGAAGCCTTTTTAGCTGCATTAATGGAATCTTTTTTACCTACTGCTGAAGCAGGTATGTCGGAAGCAGTTGCCTCTGGCGGTATGGCTCCTCCAACTGCGATGGAAAGTTTAGGAAGCACTATTGGTGGGATGGGCAACCAAGCTATTGCACCAACAATGCAAGCCTATAACACTATGACAACCCCCAATGCTACTGCTGGCGATATGTTGTCAGGCGCATACAAATATGCTTTTAGCCCCCAAGGTCAACAAGATGAGCAAATGATGGCTCCTCAACAATTTCGTATGGGTGGTGGTATGGGTAGCAATTATGTTGGTGGCATCCCATCACTACTCCAAGGCTATGGTGGCGCATCACAAGGACTTCTTCCCTACATTGGCTCACGATAAGGAATAAAAATGAAACAAGAAAACCCAATGTTGATGGCTGAAACCTTGCAAGGCGAGATGCAAGAAGATGAGGTAATGTCTGAAGAAGAGCTTCAAGGCGTTGTTTCTGCTGAAATTTATGACGCAATTTCTTTCATTGATGATGACATTGGTCACAACCGAGCATTGGCTACTGAATACTACTATGGCCTACCCTTTGGTAACGAAGAAGATGGTCGCTCACAAGTAGTGTCAATGGATGTTCGGGATACTGTACAAGGCATTCTGCCAAGCCTGATGCGTATTTTCTTTGGCCCAGAACGTGTGGTTGAGTTTGCACCCCAAGGACCAGAAGATGTTCAGTCTGCTGAACAAGCTACAGACTATGTAGACTTTATTTTCAAGCGTGATAACCAAGGTTTTAAGATTCTGCATTCGGCATTTAAAGATGCTTTGGTACGCAAGGTAGGTATTGTTAAGTACTGGTGGGATGAGTCTGTAGAAGTAAAAGCAGAGTCTTTCTCTATGCTTGATGAGCAGACAATGATGTTCTTGACTCAAGACCCAGACATTGAGATTTCTGCCGTACGTGAGTATCCAGTTCCTGGCACTCAGCCAATGAATGATGCCCAAGGCATTATGATTCCACCTCCCATGATGTACGATGTGGAGATCAAGCGTAGAATAAAATCTGGCAAGGTAAAGATTGAAGCTCTGCCACCTGAAGAGTTCTTGATTGACCGCAGAGCAAAGTCCATTGATGAGGCTACTTTTGTAGGCCACAGGACTATGAAGACTGTTTCCGATCTAGTCGCAATGGGCTATGACTATGATGAAATGGTTGAAGTTGCAGGTAATGGCAATGACTTTGACAACAATGAAGAATATACCGCCCGTAACCCGTTTGCCGTTATCAGTACTGCAAACAATGGCGATCCATCAAGCAAGAGTGTTTTATACATTGAAGGCTACTTAAAGGTAGACTTTGATGGCGATGGCATTGCTGAGATGCGTAGAATTTGCACAGTTGGCACTGGCAATAAAGTAATGCGTAATGAGATTGTTGCTGAACGACAGTTTGCTGACTTTTGCCCTGATCCAGAACCCCATACCTTTTTTGGTATGTGTCCTGCTGATGTGGTCATGGATATTCAGCGCATCAAATCAAGTGTCCAACGTGGCATCCTAGACTCTTTGGCTCAAGCTATTAACCCTCGCACAGCGATTGTTGAGGGTCAAGCCAACATGGATGATGTGCTGAATACTGAAGTTGGTGCTGTGATTCGTATGAGAGCGCCAGGCATGGTTCAGCCATTCACTACTCCATTTGTTGGTCAGGCAGCGTTCCCAATGCTTGACTACTTGGATGACATTAAACAGACCCGTACAGGCATTTCTAAGGCAGCAGCAGGTTTAGATGCAGACGCATTGCAAAGCACTACCAAGGCCGCAGTATCCGCAACAGTTAATGCCGCCCATCAGCACATTGAGATGATTGCTCGTACCTTTGCTGAAACTGGTTTACGTAAGTTGTTTACTGGTATTTTGAAGCTCGTTATTGAGAATCAAGATAAAGCCCGTATGGTTCGTTTGCGTAATACATTCGTGCCAATTGACCCCCGTTCTTGGGATGCCAAGATGGATGTAATAGTTAATGTGGGCGTAGGTGATGGCACTCTTGAAGACAGAATTAATATTTTGAACCAAGTAGCAATGCGTCAGGAAATGCTGATTAAAGAAACAGGACCTAATAATCCTATTGTTTCTTTGCCACAGTACACAAACACATTAACTAAGCTGCTTCAGTTGGCATCGATCAAGGATTCTCAGAATTACTTTAACCAGTTGCCTGTTGACTTCCAATTGCCAGAACCACCCCCACCAAAGCTATCTCCAGAGGAAGTGCTTGCTCAAGTCCAAGCTCAATCAATTCAGGCTGATATTGAAAAGAAAGCCGCTGAATTGGATTTGCAGCGTCAGAAAATGATTATGGATGATGATCGTGAGAGAGATAAAATTGAACAAGATGGTATTTTGCGTAGATATGAGCTAGAATTGAAATATGGTGTACAAATTCAAAGCGCAGAAATAAATGCCGCAATGAATACAGACCGAGAATTAATCCGTCAACAGGCTGCAATGAATCAGACGCAAGTCCCTCAACAGCCCCAACCAATGATGTAAATGGACGATCTAGAAATTAACCTCGCAAGAGGAGACAGAGCAAAGTTACTTCTTGAGGATGAACTCCTTAATGAGATGCTTAAGCGAATAGAAGATGACTGTTATCGTGAGATTCGTTCTTCCAAGTTAATGGAAGGACCAGTTAGAGAGCAAGCTTACTTGCTTCTGACGACAGTTGATATTCTGAGAGCAAAACTACGCTCTGTCATGGATACAGGCAAGATGGCAGAAGTTGCCCTTGTACGTAGACGGGGAAGACCCCCAAACAAATGATTGTTAAACTAAGAGGTAAATATGTCCGATAACGCAAACGCAGTCGGTTCGATTACAGTAAACCAAGCAGCGCAAAGCTTTGCTACTATGCTAGACAGCCAAGAGGGTGTTGACACTGGTGCAGAGGCGCAACCAGAGGAGGGGCAACCCGAATCTGAGTCTGAGGAAGTGGAATCTGCGGAGACGCAAGATGAAACAGAGGAATCTTCCGAAGAAGTAGAAGGCGAAGACGGAGAGTACGAAGAAGAAGCTCCTAGGGATGAGAAGTTTGTTGTCAAAGTTGATGGCAAAGAAATCGAAGTCCCAAAGGATGAACTTATCCGAGGTTATCAACGTGAAGCTGACTACACACGGAAAACGCAGAAACTGGCAGAAGAGCGCAAATTAGTCGAGTCTGAGTTTCAGCAAGTACGTGGAGAGCGTGAACAATACTCTCAGATATTAGGACAATTACAGCAAAAACTGCAAGAGTTTGAGCCGCCAGAGCCTGATTGGAATCGTTTAGAAGTTGAAGACCCAACTGAGTATGCCCGTCAATGGACATCACATCAGCGTAGGCAACAACAAGTATATGCGGTACAAGCAGAGCAACAGCGTATTAATCAAATGCGTCAAGCTGAACTACAAAAGACTTTGCAACAAGTCATGGCTACCGAGGTGTCTCGGTTGAAAGAGAAAATTCCAGAATGGAGTTCTCCTGAAAAAGCCAAGGCAGAAGGCAAAGCTTTAATGGAATATGGTCAGAATTTAGGTTTTTCAGAGCAGGAACTGAACGGCATTACAGATTCACGGGCATTACTTGCACTCCACAAGGCGTGGAAGTATGACCAGATGATGAGTAAACGTCCAGAATTCCAAGCAAAGATTAAAAAAGCCCCGAAGATGGTCAGTCCTGGTTCAGCAGGTAGCGTGAGTTCTAAGTCGAGTGATTTAAATAACGCAAAAAAGCGTCTTGCACAAACTGGAAGCGTCAAAGATGCCGCATCCCTTTTCGAGAAATTTATTTAAGGAATTAACATGGCTGCTATTACAAACACCTACACCCGCTTTGACGCAAAGGGTGTTAGGGAAGATCTTTCAAACGTCATTTATCAGATCTCTCCAGAAGAGACTCCATTCATGTCTAATGTTGGCCGTGAGAACGTCACCAACACTTTCTTTGAATGGCAGACTGATGATTTGGCTGCTGCAATCACAACTAATGCACAGATCGAGGGCGATGACATCACCTCTTTCACAGCAGTTACAGCTACAGTTCGTTTGGGTAACTACACCCAGATTAGCCGTAAGGACGTAATCATTGCTGGTACATTGGAAGCGGTTGACAAGGCAGGTCGTCGCTCTGAGCTGAGTTACCAAATGGCTAAAAAATCTGCGGAAATTAAGCGTGACATGGAGTCAACAATGTTGGCTAACCAAGCTGCTGCCGCTGGTTCTACGTCATCTGCCCGTAAATCAGGCGCTTTGTTGGCCTTCTTGAAGACCAATACTAGCGAAGGTTCTGGTGGTTCTGATCCTTCATATACCACTATCCCTGATGCGGCTCGTACTGATGCTACAACAACTAACTTGCGTTCATTCAGCGAAGCATTGCTGAAGGATGTGATTCAGAAGGTGTGGACAGAAGGTGGCTCACCATCTATCGTTATGGCTGGTCCTGTTAACAAGCAGAACTTGTCTAAGATGGCTGGTATTGCTGCACAGCGTTTCCATGTTACAAGCGCTAAACCTTCAACCATCATTGGCGCTGCTGATGTTTATGTTTCAGATTTCGGAAACGTGAGCATTGTTGCCAACAGGTTCCAACGTGAGCGTGATGTTTTTGTGCTTGATCCTGAGTACGCAAGTGTTTGCTATCTGCGTCCCTTCCAGACAGTTGAACTGGCTAAGACAGGTGATGCCGAGAAGCGTATGCTCTTGTGTGAGTGGGGCTTGAAGATCAAGAACGAGAAGGCTCATGGCGCTGTCTATGACCTGAACTCAACAATTCAGACCTAATCTGAAGACAAAGGGGTGGGCTAATAACCCACCCTTTTTTTTATGACTACAAAAATCTTTGATACAAACCTAGAGATGGGGACTCAGAAAGTTTGGCATTACGATGCTGAAAAAGATGAGGCAACCATTCAGACAATTATTGATGCTACAAATGTAGTAGAAGCAAACAAAGAACGATTTAATTCGTTTGATGAGAAGGCTAATTGGAAGGGTGATATGCACCATGTTGCATCTATTCCTATGGCTTTGTATTATCAAATGAAAGCAGAAGGTAAGCTTGACGATCAAGCCTACATGAAACGATGGCTCAATGACCCTGATAATCGTGCATTTCGCACAAGACCTGGAGAAGTTTAATGGATAGTAAGACCATTGGAATTTTGGTTCCAACACGGGATTTTGTTAACTCTGGATTTGCTTTTGATTTAGCGAGGCTAGTTGGGTTTACTGTAGGTACAACAAATCACAAAGTAGTGATCTACACTAGCTCTGGCACTTTGTTGTCAGCACAACGTCAGGACTTGGCTAGGGATGCTATTGAGGCAGAATGTACGCATACCCTATGGCTAGATAGCGATATGCGCTTCCCAAAGGATTCTATTATCCGATTATTAGCCCATGACACAGGTATTGTCTGTGGAAACTATGCCAAGCGTAGATTCCCTACTGAGCCGATTGCGGTGAAAAAAAATACCCCAGATATGGATGCAACTTTTATCAATCGGGTATATACTGAGGACGATTCAACAGGACTTGTTGAAGTAGACTACTGCGGAATGGGTGTAATGCTCGTTAAATCCGAAGTCTACAAATCTATGGAATATCCTTGGTTTGCTATCCCTTGGGTTCCTGCTGCGGAAGACTACATTGGTGAAGATGTGTGGTTTTGCCGTAGAGCCGCCCAGAACGGACATAAAACATTTGTTGACCAAGATCTGTCAAAACAGATCCATCATATTGGCACATTTGAGTACAAACATGAACACACATTAATGTGTAGGGATGTAGAAAATGGCACTTGACACCTTTAGTGGACTGAAGACAACGATTGCTGATTACCTAAATCGGGATGACCTGACTTCAATTATTCCTTCATTTATTACTTTGGCAGAAGCAAAATTTAATCGTAAATTGCGTGTTCGCCAGATGGTAAAGAGGGCTACTGCCACTTTAGATACTCAGTATTTTGCCTTTCCTGCTGATTTTTTACAGGCCAAAGAGTTTCAACTGAATACAAACCCAATTACGTATTTGCAGTATGTCACGCAAAATCAAGGTGACTATGGCTCTGCAAACCAATATATTACAGTTGGTAAGCCACTGTTCTATACAATTATTGGCACTCAAATTCAAGTGATTCCAACTCCTGATACTGGATATACAGGAGAACTTACATACTATGGTAAGATTCCTGCGTTGAGTGATTCAAACACAAGCAACTGGCTTCTAGCTTATGCCCCAGACTTGTACTTATATGGTGCATTGCTTGAGGCAACTCCATATTTGAAAGATGATGAGCGTCTTGCTACATGGAGTACGTTGTATACAAACTCCTTGGGCGACATGGAAGTAGCAGATCAAAGGGCTTCTGTTGCTTCTACTCCTATTGTTCGTGCCCGATCTTTGGGGTAAAAAATGGCAGGTTCATTCTCAGATTATTTAGAAGACAAACTTCTAAAACACGCTTTTACTAACACTACGTATACACCTGCAACAACTTTGTATGTTGGTTTGTATACTGCTGCACCTACTGATGCGGGTGGTGGCACTCAAGTCTCTGGCAATGCTTATGCACGAGTTTCAGTGGCATTTACTGTAAGCGGTACTACTACATTGGCGACAAATAGTGCGGCAGTTGAGTTCGCTGCAGCTACTGCCTCTTGGGGAACCATTGTTGCAGTAGGTATCTTTGATGCCTCTACTTCTGGCAACCTATTGGCATGGGCAGATTTAACCACTAGCAAAACTATTGATACAGGTGATATTTTCCGTATCCCTGCAGGTGATTTAGACATTACATTGAGTTAATCATGGCACTTGTACTTGCTGATCGGGTAAAGGAAACTACTACCACAACAGGCACAAGTGATTTTGCACTTGGTGGTGCGGTAAGTGGTTTTCAAACATTTTCTGCTGGTGTCGGTAATAGTAATACAACTTACTATGCCGTTGCACTAGGTTCTGATTACGAAGTTGGCCTTGGCACGCTATCTGGCGATGGTCTGACGCTTGCTAGAACTACTGTTTTGCAGTCTAGCAATAGTGATACGAAAGTATCTTTTGCGTCAGGATCTAAAGATGTATTTGTCACATACCCTGCTGAAAAAGCAGTATTGATTGATGCAACTCAAACTCTGACAAACAAGACTTTAACAAGTCCAACACTAACTACACCTGCACTTGGTACACCCACAAGTGGCACTTTAACCAATGCTACTGGTCTTCCAATTTCTACTGGTGTAAGTGGCCTCGGTACTGGTGTAGCAACTTTCTTAGCGACACCAAGCTCTGCCAATTTAGCATCTGCTGTTTCTGATGAAACTGGTACTGGCGCTTTAGTATTTGCAAATAGTCCAACATTGGTTACTCCTGCTCTTGGAACACCATCTAGTGGCACTTTGACAAATGCGACTGGTTTGCCTATTAGTACAGGTGTTTCAGGTCTTGGAACAGGTGTTGCAACATTTCTAGCTACACCATCAAGCTCTAATTTGGCTGCTGCTTTAACAGATGAAACTGGTACTGGCGCTAATGTATTTGCCAATTCTCCTACATTAGTAACACCAATTTTGGGTACTCCCACATCAGGCAATTTAACAAACTGTACTGCAGATGGTACTGATTCTGTTGGATTTAAAAATATTCCACAGAATGCACAGACTGGCAACTACACAATGGTGTTGGCTGATTCTGGTAAACACATTTATCATGCTTCAGGTGCAGGTGCTGCAACATACACAATACCTGCAAATGGATCTGTTGCATATCCAATTGGTACAGCAATTACATTTGTAAATATGTCAACAACTTCAATTAGTATTGCTATAACAACAGACACAATGTATTTGGCAAAAGACGGCACAACAGGCACAAGAACTTTGGCTCAGTATGGTTCAGCAACAGCATTGAAGCTGACTTCAACAACATGGTTAATTAGCGGAAGTGCATTAACATGAGTGGCGCACTTATTTCAGTTTTTGCAAATCAACGGGGATTTACAACTGTCCCCGGTGCGCCTACTATTGGAACGGCCACGGCTACTGGAACAACTACAGCGACTGTTGCTTATACAGCGCCCGCAAGTAATGGCGGTTCTGCTATTACGCTTTATACAGCAACATCATCGCCAGGGGGTATTACTGGAACATTGGCGCAAGCGGGTTCAGGAACAATTACTGTTTCTGGTTTATCTGCCGGGACAAGTTACACATTTACTGTTAAAGCAACAAATGCAATTGGTCAAAGTGCCGCAAGTGCCGCAAGTAATAGCATAACAACATCACCAGTATCTAGCCAACAGGCTTACACAACAGCGGGAACTTACACATGGACTGCGCCTGCTGGCGTTACGTCTGTTAGCGTTGTCGCTGTTGGTGGCGGTGCAAGTGGTCGCAGAAGCTCAAACTCTGGCGGTGGCGGTGCTGGTGGCTTGGGTTGGAAAAATAATATCTCAGTCACACCCGGTAGTGGGTACACAGTTGTTGTAGGTGCTGGTGGTGCTGGCAGTCTTAGTTCAGGTTACACAGGCCAAGCGGGTGGCGAAAGTAGGTTTTCAACTGCTGTGTATGGATATGGTGGAAGTAACACAGCAAATGGTTCAGGAAAGTACCCCGGTGGTAGCTACTCTGGTGATGGCGGTGGAAGTGGTGGTTATGGCGGCTCTCAAAATGGTAGTACTCAAGGCGGTGGTGGCGCAGGCGGCTATTCTGGTTCTGGAGGTAATTCAACATCTATTAATGATCGTGCTGGTGGAAGTGGATCAGGCGGTGGCGGTGGCGCTGGCGGTATGTATAGTGTTGGCGATCAAGCCGCAGGTGGCGGTGGTGGTGGTGTAGGAATTCTTGGTCAAGGTAGCAGTGGGCAGGGCGGTTATGGCACTAACGAACCGGCTTACAACAGTCCTAATGGAACTGGCGCTGGACAAGGCGGTTCAGGCGGTTCTGATGGATTCCTTGGAAACACTACTTGTCAGGGGGGCGCTTATGGTGGCGGTGGCGGTTGTCTGCAATACAGAGATCAGTCTGGTGCAGGGGGCGTTGGTGCAGTTCGCATTATTTGGGGTTTTAACCGAGCGTTCCCATCCACTAATACAGGAGACTTATGATGGAACTTTATATTAAAATAAAAGACGGCCAACCATACGAGCATCCAATGTTGGGTGAGAACGTTAGACAAGCATTTCCCGACATTGATACAACAAACTTACCATCAAATTTTGCACGTTTTGTTCGCGTTGAAATTCCAGAGATTGGCACATACGAAGTTTATGAAGGTGTGACTTACGAGCAAAGCGGTGATGGGTTTACCGATGTCCATCATGTTCGCCAAATGACGCAAGAAGAAAAAACGGTAAAACAAGATGCGGTAAAGGCAGAGTGGGCGTTGTATGGTGATCCTCTTGGGGTATGGGACGAAGAACTTTGCACGTTTATTGTGCCTCCAATAATTGATACCCAACCAAATGTTAATAGCCAATCATTTGATTCTTGACCGAGAAACTTCAACAGCAATTATAAAGAATTAAATGTTTGGCTATACAACTTTTTCAGAAGCGCCTTTTTCATCACTAGCTGGTGGGCCTGTTGAAGCGTCTGCAAATATTTCAGCAGAGTCTGCAGTAAGTGCAAGTGCAATTTATGTCGGAACATCCAGTGCTTTAGTTTCTTCTACATCAACTGTAGAGCTAAATGCTTTTCTAACTAGAACATCTGGCGCAAATGTTGATTCTGTTTCTAGCATTACGGCATCTGGCGTAACGATTAGAGACACAATAATTATTATTTTCCCTGAAAGCTCTGTTACTGCAAATGCTGGTTCTATATTAGCTTTTTCAGCAGCTATATCTAGTAGTTCAAGTATTCAAGCATCAGGAGCCAAAAAGTGGGAAAATATAGCTGATACAAGTGAAACTTGGACAACTGTAAATGATGTGTCCGAATCTTGGACAACAATTAATTAAGAGGTAATTATGGCTGATACCACAACCACCAACCTAAGTCTTACCAAACCAGAGGTAGGCGCATCTACAGACTCTTGGGGAACCAAGATTAATACTGATCTAGACACAATTGATGCTTTGTTTGATACTGGTCCAGTACTTAAACTTAACAAAGGTGGCACTGGACAGGCTACGGCTACTGCATCTTTTAATGCTCTAGCGCCTAGTCAAACAAGTAATTCAGCCAAGTTTTTAACAACTGATGGTACAAATACCTCATGGGCAAATGTTACAAAAGTTACAACCACTAACTTTTCTATTGAAGAGTCAGGCGGTAAATTAATATTTAAGTATGGGGCTACTACTATTGCAAGCATGACAAGTGCAGGAGTGTTTAAGACACTTAGCGATATTAGCTCTAATGACACACCATAAGGACAGATTAAAATGGCTACAAAACTAGTATCAACTGGAATTACATTTCCAGATACAACCACACAAACTACAGCATTTATAGACACTGGATTCTTCCGAATTGCTACATTTACTTCATCTGGCACATGGACTATCCCCGCAGGTGTTTCTAAATGTAAAGTGACTGTTACTGGAGCAGGTGGTGGCGGTGGACGTGGTAATGGGGCTTATGGCGGTCAAGGCGGTGGCGCTGCTGGTACTGCTATCAAATATGTAACATTATCTGGAAGTACAGCAACTATTACTATTGGTACTGGTGGTACTGGTGGTACTGCTGGTAATAATGGCAATCCGGGTGGAGATTCATCGTTTGTGAATAGCTCTACTACTGTAACTGGTGGTGGCGGTGGTGGCGGCATTAATGGTGCAGGTCAAAATGGTGGATCTGCTTCTGGCGGTGATATCAATATATTTGGTGGTGATGGAATTGGGGCTACAGACAATGCTGAAGGCACTGCTATGAGGTTTGGAACTAGTGGTGGAGCTTCTTTTTGGGGTGGCGGCGGGACGGGCACTATTGGAGGCTCTGCAACAGCAGGCCGTGCTTATGGTTCTGGTGGTGGTGGAGCTTATGGCGGTACGCCAGCGTCAGGCGCTGGTGGCATAATTTTGATTGAGTATTAAAATGTCAGATGTAAGCCATGAGCAAATATATGAGCGACTGATTGCCGTAGAAGGTAAGGTAGATCGCATTGACAACAATACAAAGGGTCTTGTAGAGGCTATTGATGCCCTTGACGGGGCTTTTAAAGTTCTTGGTTGGGTTGCTTCTTTAGCAAAGCCTATTCTATGGATAGGTGGTCTAGTTATGGCGGCTGGTGCTATTTGGCAGACTTGGCTTAAAAAGTAATGGCTAATGTAAAGCAACAGTTGGACATACCTGCGATACCTTCTTTGGGTACATCTGGAATTGTCTATTCTCAAAGTCTACAGAATCAAAACAATGGACTTTTGAGGTTGTTTTTTACCAAGTTAGTCAATTCAATACAGTCTGTCATTGGCCCAAGGGGTGGCAAGTACTTGAATAATCCTTACGGGGCTTTTCAAGATGGAACAGATCAGATTGCTGCCAACACAACGACTGCTTACCCTATAACTTTTGATACAACTGATTTCGCAAATGGGGTCACTTTATCAAACAGCTCAAGACTTAATGTTACAGACTCAGGAATTTATAACATTCAGTTTTCTATGCAATTAGTAAATACAACCAATAATTCTCAAGATATAGACATTTGGTTTAGAAAAAATGGCACAAATATAGACAAATCTAACAGTAGATATGGGTTAGCTCCAAGAAAATCCGCAGGAGATCCATTTCATACTATTTGTGCTTTAAATTTCTTTGTTGATTTAAATGCAAATGATTATGTTCAGATTGTCTGGAGAACAAGTGACGTTGGGGCATATATTGAACATTACGTTGCGAGTTCAACACCAACTAGACCATCAATTCCATCTGTAATTGCTACAATAAGCTTTGTGTCTAACCTACCTACGCTATAGAATGCAGATATGGCATACATTCCACTACAAATTCCTCCAGGCGTATACAAAAATGGGACTGAATATCAGTCTAAAGGGCGTTGGAACGGATCAAATTTGGTACGTTGGTACGAAAATACTATTCGTCCAGTAGGTGGATGGCGTAAGCGTTCTACTAGTCAATTAACTGGCATGGCTAGGGGATTGATTAACTGGAAAGACAATACTGGCAATCGTAGAATTGGAATTGGTACGCATTCCAAGCTTTATTCAATGAATGAAGCAGGTACTTTGACAGACATTACTCCAACATCATTTACTGTTGGAGATGCAGATGCTGTAGTAAAGATTGGTTATGGTTATGGAGTTTATGGAAGTTATGCCTATGGCGTTGCTAGACCTGACTTAGGATCAAACACCCCTGCTACTACTTGGAGTATGGACACTTGGGGCGAGTATCTGGTTGCTTGCTCATCAAAGGATGGTAAGTTACTTGAATGGCAATTAAATACTGCCAATGATGCTGTTGCCATTACTAACGCACCAACTAGTTGCACTGGTTTAATTGTTACTCAAGAACGATTCCTATTTGCACTTGGTGCGGGTGGCAATCCTCGTAAAGTTCAATGGTGTGACCAAGAAAACAATACTGTATGGACTCCTGCTGCCACCAACCAAGCTGGTGACTTTGAGTTAACTACAGTTGGTTCTTTGCAATGCGCTAAACGCATTCGTGGAGCTACTATCTTGTTTACTGATGTTGATGTGCATACTGCCACATACATTGGCCCACCCTTTATCTACAGTTTTGAGCGTGTAGGCTCTGGTTGTGGAGTTATTTCTAAACAATCGGTGGCTGCTACTGACAATGCCTGTATTTGGATGTCTGGATCAGGCTTCTGGATATATGATGGTTTTGTAAAGCCATTGGCATCAGATGTGTCAGATTATGTGTTTAGTAACATTAATACTGCACAGCAATCAAAAGTATATTGTGTCCATAATTCCACCTATGGTGAGATCTGGTGGTTCTACCCAAGTTCTACCTCTACTGAAGTAGATTCCTATGTTTCTTATAACTATCGTGAGAATCATTGGGCTATTGGCACTTTGGCACGTACTTGCGGTACAGATCGTGGCATCTTTGCTAATCCAATTATGGTATCAACTGATGGCTATGTTTATGAGCATGAGGTTGGTTTTGCTTATGATGGTCAGACATTGTTTGCTGAGTCAGGACCAGTAGAGATAGGCAATGGGGATAGAACGATGAGTTTGACAGGATTAGTTCCTGATGAAAAGAATTTAGGCGATGTTAAAGCTAGATTTAGCACTAAATTCTATCCAACAAGCACAGAATATAGTTATGGCCATAC
>Ga0209358_10000446_pt1 | contig 36136 bp, 8 predicted proteins | sample LauGreFa1BDMLBSN_2_FD_187574 | JGI IMG/M metagenome (GOLD analysis project Ga0209358, IMG submission 187574) | Freshwater lake microbial communities from Lake Michigan, USA - Fa13.BD.MLB.SN (SPAdes) (version 2) | ecosystem: Environmental > Aquatic > Freshwater > Lake | place: Lake Michigan, USA... | reverse complement strand
CCCTACGTTACCTGTAGAGTTAATAACAATCATTTCACTATCATTACCAGACAAGGAAGACATCACTTTAAAATCACCTCCATAATTCCCTATCTTATAGTCCGTGTTAGTATCTCCCAAAGTCCCCCTAATTAATTCCATTGAGGGGTTACCTAATGCGGTTTCATTTACCCGATATCTTATAATTACAATACCTGAACCGCTCGCGCCACCTGTAGCACCACCTGCTCCTGTATTCACAATACCAGCATTATTTACACCCCCGCCACCGCCTAAACCACCGTTGCCTTGTGATCCACCGGAACCTAAACCGCCACCACCACCACCAATATAATAATTTCCAGTTGTTCCATTTGCTACACCAAAAGTGCCATTATTCGCAAAATAAGTTCTAAAGTTTAATGTTGTTGGAGTAGGCGATGAAGTAAGTGTTACTTGATAAGCACCATCTCCTCCCTTGCCTCCGCTAGCACCGCTAGAACCAACGCCACTAGAACCGGTAGGTTCTATGCCTCCTCCACCTCCAGCAGCACCACTAACACCACCGTTACCCCCTCCAGCATTACCTAAAACAGCATATGTAGATGTTATAATTGGTCCTATATTAGGAGTAGCATTCACTATATTCATACTGACTGCTATACCTCCCGAAGCAGCAGTGCCATTACCAGTATTCCAAGAAGAAGCACCTCCACCACAACCACCACTTCCTCCTTGTGTGTTTACTGTTCCACTAACAAAACCACCACCTTTTGCTAGATATCTTATAGTTCCTGCTACTGATATTGAACTGTCTTGTCCGTTTACTTGCGTTGACCCTCCTACACTAGCACCTACTACTACAGTACATAATCCATCTGGAAAAGTTTGATTTACTGCGACTATACACGCGCCAGCTCCTGATCCCCCGTTCCAACTACTACCCCCACTCCCAATCATTAAGATATCGCAATTTAAACCACCTGTAGGAACTGTAAAACTAGAAGTTCCAGCTGTAAAAATCATAAATCTATCTATAGATCCTGTAATTTGCCCTATAGAAAATGTTCCACCGGATACGTTTGTTGGATTAATAACAGGCGATGATGTACCAGTTACAGTAATACTATTATTTTGAATAACGAGCGAAGTATTACCAGTTGAATTATCGAATAAATGAAGTTTTTTCAAAGGATTTGTAGTACCAATACCAACATTCGCAGATGAATTAATCACAAAACTTTCATTGTCCGTATTATAGATAGAAGACATTACTTTAAAATCTCCATTATAGTTTCCTATTTTGTATTTCATATTACTATCTCCAGTTATGCCTCGTATTAGTTCTATGGAAGGGGTTCCTAGCGTGGGTGTACAATTATTCGATATACTTAAAACAGTACTAGAAGTCGCATTATTTGATACTGTCATATATGAACCATCAATATTTACACTACCTAATATCTCCATTTTTGATGTTGATGAAATGCTAGGGATTGTGCCAATGCCCACTGTCCCCGTCTCAAGAATAGAGATATTAGGGATCGTAGGCGTTACACTATTAAATATACTAAATATACCTGTCTGTCCAGGAGTTATAGAAGGAATGTTCGTTATGCGCCAATCCGTTTTACCATCTGTAATACCATATCCTTCTATATCCTGACCATGTATAAGATCTATATTACTTGTTGAACATATAATCATTCTATCTATTTATTTATATATTATTATTCTTATATTTCAATTCAAAGTAGCGCGCTATGTATTATGTAAATGAGAATCTTTATAGACGATTAAAGGTTACTAAAAATGAGATATGACATGTGATGTAATGTATGTATTATGAAAACGATATGTTGTGCTTTCTTCGCAAATAATATTATATATATATATTATAATGTATATATCATGATTGTTCGTTTGTATAGTAATATTGATATTATACAAGGTATCAACCGCTATGGTAATGCGGTAGACGGTATAACAGATTGGCGTATTGAGAATACAGCGAATGGTGTTTTTAATATTTTAAATAGTAGTTCAACTACACCAAATATCTCTATCATAGAGAACGGTAATGTTGGTATCGGAACAATACCAATAAGTGCATCCTCTAAATTAGAAGTATTTGGAGATGTTAATACTACTGGTATTTACAGAAAAAATAATAGAGATGTTATTACTGATACTAGTAATTACGTGTTAACAACAAGCAATCTATTCGTTTCGCGAATAATAGATGAAGTAGGGTATGGGAGCAATTATGTAAATCGTATCGCATCACAATTAAATACTCGTGTAATGAATACAAGCAATTATATCGCTACATTGTCAAGTGGCGTTGGTGTTGGCACTGGTGTAAGCGTCAGCACCGTCAATAGTCAATGGACGAATGTATCTTCAGGGATATATTATACTCCCACACCGTCTCTCGCGATCACTTCATCCCCGTCAGCAACATTAGGTGCTACTGGAGATTATACCTATATGGTTTTTACATATACGACAGAAACCGCAGGCGCCGGAACAGGACAAAGTCTATATACAATTACTGTGCCAGCAGGTGGTGTAGGTTGTGATATATTAATGGTTGGTGGAGGTGGTGGCGGAGATCAAATAAACGCAGGAGGAGGTGGTGGTGGCGCGGTATTGTATGCTACAAATATTACTATCCCGTCGGGTTCATATACAATTAAAGTTGGTAAAGGTGGTGTGCAAAATGTAAATGGAAGTTCTAGCGAAGCATTCGGTGCGATATGTTTAGGTGGTGGGTCAACACCATATGTCGCTTGGAATACGCCAAATAATGGAACAGCAGGAGGCAGTGGCAGTGGTGGTAGTCCAGGTAGTTGGAGTCAATCCATTACCGGTTTTGGCGGAGGGGTTGGTATATCTACAAAAGGGACTTTGTTAAATTCGGGCACATTATATAATGGTAATATTGGTGGCAATGGAATACCCCAAGTATCCGGAACAGGTAATGTTAGCGGTGGAGGTGGTGGAGGCGCGGGTTCGCCAGGTTTAACTTCATCCGCTACTCAATATTCAACAAGAAGTAGCTGGATTAGTGGTGGAAAACCATCAAGTGGTGGCGATGGAATACAAATTAATATAACAGGTTCCGGTTATTATTGGGGTGCAGGTGGAGGCGGTGGTGGAACTTCAACGCACGCGGGCGATGGTGGATTAGGTGGTGGAGGAGGCGGGGGAATAACTGGTTCTCCCGCAATTGCTGGATTAGCTGGAACAGGAGGTATAAATAATGGAGGTAATGGAAACATTAGCGGACCATTTGTGTCTGATGGTGGCAATGGAGCACCGAATTCAGGGTCAGGTGGAGGAGGCGGAGGTGATGGTGGTAGCGGAGGAACAGGTGGTTCGGGTGTGGTTATCCTACGATTCCTATCATCTACAAGGAACGTAGGCATAGGAACTATAAATCCAACAAGTGAATTGCATGTATACGATGATACGACTATTAATACGAAGCTGACGGTTCAAAATAATAATGCGGGGAATCCGGATATAGTGATTACGCCGTCATCTGGATTCACGAATACTATAACAAGATCAGGAACTCCGGTAAAAACCTATATAACCTATACGTTTTCTTTCAATCAAGATAATTTAATAGCATATTATAAGTTTAACGGGAACTATAATGATAATAATCCTTCAACAACAAAGTATAATTTGACAGCTACCGGATCACCTGAGTTTATTTCAACTGAAACTAATTTTATACAAGATAGCTCAGTATATTTAAATACTAGCGTAGAATTTTTAGCAACCTCTGATAATTTCCCGAATACTTTCGGGACTTCGTATAGTTTTTGGTTTAAACGAACTAATAATAGCACCCACGATATGTTATTTGCGATTGGCACAGATTTCTTTCTTGTGGCGCATACGGTCAATAAACTTTACTTTTCAAATACTGTAGGAGGAAATGAAACTTATGGGCAACCGAGTATTACGTGGGAAAATAATATATGGTATCATTGCGTGTTCATCTTTTTAACGGACGGAACGTGGAAAATATATATTAATGGTAATGAATTAATCTTTTCAACATTAGGAGGAAATTATCCATTCACTGTTGGAAACGGAAAGATGCCAACTGGAAAACTCTATATTGGAGGAAAAAATGTTGGTTATTGGACGGCGGATAACTTAGATGGTTATATAGATGAATTCTATGTATTCAACAAGGTATTAACTTCCGTAGAAATAATTAACTTATATAATAAAAATTATACTCCCCCTACGAATACTTGGAATGTCAAAGTCCCTACTTCGTCTGTTGTGGTTATAAATGGCGGTTCATCTCAAAATATCGCAGGAAATTATACGGTTAGCGTAAGTAATAATTCATCTGTTATTCCAGCGGACGGTCAGGCGATAACACCTTATCCATCCACCGCAACAACATCCGTCGCAATTATGTATGAATATAATAGAAGCTTGTTACCCGAGGTTATTACAACCGCAAGCGGAACTACAACAAGGAGAATTGGTGATACGGAATTATGTACGACATTCACTTATAATGGAACAGGAACCGCAACAACTTATACGTTCGCGATAGCAGAACCTTATATATGCGATATATTAATTGTAGGAGGTGGTGGTGCTGGCGGTGGTAATGGTGGTGGTGGAGGTGGTGCGAGTGGTTATGTATATATCTCAAATATTACTTTAACTCCTAAAATATATACTTTAAGTGTCGGAAGAGGCGGGACAGGGGTTTTAAATGCGAATACAAATGGTATTAATTCGTCATTTATAGCAACAGATAATTCTATATCATATACATCTTTAGGAGGTGGTTTTGGTGGGTCTCGGGGGAGTTCAGGATTATCTACATCGGGAGGAAGTGGAGGTGGTGGAGGAGGTATATCGCCTGGAGTAGGTCAAACAAGTACTCAATTTTCAACATATGGTTATGGTGTTGGATTTGCTGGCGCGAATGGGTTTGATAATCAGTATTATTCCGCTGGTGGAGGTGGTGGAGGTGCTGGTTCTAATGGGACAGTCGCTATAAGTGGATTAGGAGGCAATGGAGGAAATGGAATTGCGAATAGTATTACAGGAACAAATGTAATTTATTGCGCTGGAGGGGGTGGAGGTGTATCTACGGATGGTTCTGTAACTGGACGCGCAGGGGTTAATGGTTCAAACGGAAATGGAAGTTTTGGTAGCGGATCACTGGGTGGAGGGGTTAATCTAGGATCTTTGCCCGGGAAAGATGGGATCATTATCATACGATATAGAAGAATCAATTCATCTTCCCTAGAATTGATTACAACAAAGCAATTACCGAATGAGATTGTAGTTTTGGGAACAACTTCTAGTTTAGTAGGAGCGGATAGATGTATTCTATTTCCATATACTGTGGATACTATCGCTGGAACAGGGCAAACGCAATATACTTTTACAACAACCGAAAATCTTATTTGTGATATCTTGGTGGTTGGTGGTGGTGGTAGTGGAGGAGTTTATGGCGGAGGTGGAGGTGGAGGGGATGCTATATATGTGTCATCTTATACATTATTAACAGGCACGTATACAGTAAATGTAGGCGCTGGTGGCGTGGGTGTTAGTGGTGGTGGCGTTGGAGGAGTGTATATCAAAGGTAATAATGGTTATAACACAACGATTACCAGTTCTTTATCCGGGTTTACCACAATAACTGCGTGTGGAGGTGGAGGTGGTGGAGCGTATAGTATTGCACCAAACGCCGCTCCATTTATATCAGGTGTTTCAAGTGGTGGAGGAGGAGGAGGCGGAAGTGGAACTGGTGTTACCGGAAATAATTTAAGTGGCAATGGTGGTAATGGCAATACAACACATAATGCGGGAGGAGGAGGTGGTGCGGTAGGTTCAGGTGGATCATCAACGAGTATCCTCGGTGGAATAGGAGGCACAGGGTTAAGTTGTACGATAACTGGAGGGGTTATTAAATATGGAGGCGGTGGTGGAGGGGGGTCTTGGACTGACGCGCCATATGGTGTAGGAGTTGATGGTGGTGGTAATGGTGGTTTCTCTAATGCCCCTAGTGTGCAACCTGTAGCAGGAACGAATGGGTTAGGTGGAGGAAGTGGAGGTGCGGGCGGAGGTCAAACATCCGGAAGAGGAGGTTCTGGAATCGTCATCATAAGATATAGGCGTATTACAGGTCTTCAAGGATATAATATAGGAAATTATAATGGTGATTTTAAAATTGTTTCATCTTCCTATTCGTCATCCACATCAACCGAGATAGACTTTTTGAGAATAACAAAGGATGGTGCCTCAATATATAATCCAACAGGTACTCCTTTATGGTCTACAGTATCTGATAGAAGAATCAAACAGGATATAGAGAAGGCATCGTATGACAAGTGTTATGATAACATAAATAAATTGGACTTGTATAGATTTAGTTATATCAAGGAATTAAATAATATTAATAAGGATCTAAAGCAACTTGGGTATATAGCACAGGAAGTCAAAAATATATTCCCAAAGGCAGTATCAACACAAGAGTTCCATAATGATAATTTAAGTATTAGTGATATGTTATCAATCGATATAACACAAATAAACTATTCATTATATGGTGCTGTGAAAAAACTAATAGAAATAGATAATAATAAGGATATGCGTCTCAAAATGATTGAATACTTAGTAAATATAGATAAGACTAGCAATGTAATACTTGATGATACTTCTATGACGAGTAATGTAATACTTGAGGATACTTTGACGAGTAATGTAATACTTGATGATACCTCTATGACGAGCAATGTAATACTAGAAGATACTTTGACTAGCAATGTAATACTTGAGGATACTATGACAAGCAATGTAATACTTGATGATACTTTGACGAGCAATGTAACACAAGATACCTCTATTACGAACAATGTAATACTTGAGGATACTATGACAAGCAATGTAATACTTGAGGATACTATGACAAGCAATGTAATACTTGATGATACTTCTATGACGAGCAATGTAATACTTGATGATACCTCTATGACGAGCAATGTAATACTTGATGATACTTCTATGACGAGCAATGTAATACTTGATGATACCTCTATGACGAGCAATGTAATACTTGATGATACTTCTATGACGAGTAATGTAATACTTGATGATAGCTCTATGACGAGCAATGTAATACTTGATGATACTTTGACTAGCAATGTATAACCCACATTCTAATTTTTATAATAATAATGTAAATATATATTATAACATGATTATTACTTATTATAGCAATATTGATATAATACAAGGCGTGAATGGTTATGGTAATGCTACTGAAGGTATAACAGATTGGCGTATTACGAATACGTCAACAGGAGTTTTTAATATTTTAAATAGTAGTTCAGAGATCACAAACTTTTCTATTATAGACAATGGCAATATAGGAATCGGGACAACACCGATAAGCGCATCCTCTAAGTTAGAGATATTTGGAGATGTTAATACTAGCGGTATTTACAGAAAAAATAATAGGGATGTTATTAGTGATACTAGCAATTACGTTCTAACAACAAGTAATCTATTCGTTCCACGAATAATAGCGGAGGTAGGAAATGGGAGCAATTATGTAAGTCGTATTGCTACTGAATTAAATACACGTATAGATAATACGAGCAATTATGTAGCAAGCGCTGCTTTATCTGGTGTCGGGGGTGGAGGTGGAGGCACTGGCGTTAGTAGTCAATGGACGAATGTATCGTCGGGAATACATTATTCATCTCTCGCGATCACATCGTCTCCTTCAGCAACAACAGTGGGTGGAACAGGAGATTATACCTATATGGTTTTTACATATACGACAGAAACCGCTGGAGCTGGAACAGGACAGACTTTGTATAATATTACTGTGCCTACAGGCGGGATGGTATGTGATGTGTTAGTAGTTGGAGGAGGTGGTTCTGGTGGAACCTTTATAGGTGGTGGCGGTGGTGGCGGTGGTGTATTATATATACAAAATGCTAGTATATCTTCAGGAACATATAATATATTCGTTGGTAATGGTGGTAATCGTTTATCTGGTAGTACTGTTCCAACAATAGCAAATAATAATGGTAAAAGTAGTAAGGCATTTGGAATAGAAGTATTTGGCGGTGGTTTTGGAGGAAGTGGAATGTGGGCTTACCCCCCTGACTATATTGCTAATAATGGTGCTAATGGCGGAAGTGGTGGTGCTGGAGGGTCATATAATTCAGGACGCGCGACTACTGTTGGTGGAAATAAAATAGAACCTTCTTATACTAATAATGTGTTAATAAATGGAACATATACCTATTACGGTGGATCAGGAGGTGATGGTAAAGTTATTGGATTTCAAGGTGGTGGTAGTGGAGGAGGAGGTGCTGGTGGTATTAAACCAACAAGTACATTGTCAAGTTATGATGGTGCGGATGGTACTGCGATTAATATAACAGGGGTGAACTATTTTTGGGGAGGAGGGGGCGGTGGTTGTATTCAAGATAATTTAAAAGCAGGCAATGGAGGTAAAGGTGGTGGAGGTGGTGGAAGTGGTGGTAATTATGGAGGTGATAGCGTAGGTATCGGTGGAATAGGCGGTATAACATTAGGACAAGACGGAGATTTAAATGGTGATGGAATTCCAACAGCAGGAGATGGAGGACCAGGAACAGGAGGAGGAGGTGGAGCTACGGCAAGTGTTGAAACAACACCGCTTCCTGTTTCAGGTGCTGGCGGTTCCGGTATAGTCATCCTGAGATTCCTATCATCCATAAGGAACGTAGGTATAGGAACCACAAATCCAACAAGTGAATTGCATGTATACGATGATACAACTACCAATACAAAGTTAACTGTACAGAATAATTATATAGATCCGATTGTTATAACTCCGAATACAATCGGATATACAGTAACAGAAACGTTAGAAAGTAGTAAATATTATAGGACACTTACATTTAACTATTTCCCGAATTATCCACAAAATCCTCCTAATACTTCTTTGTTAGCGTGGTATAGATTTGATGGCGATGGGTTAGATTATAACCTTTCTACAACTAAGTATAATTTAGTCGCAGGAACAGGAACAGCACCTACATATCCTAGTGAATTCTTCCAAGGTAGAAAATTTTTAAGCACATCATCTGGAACTATAAAAAATTCAGTGCTAGCTTTAAAACAAAGAGCACTAAGTGTTTCTGTATGGATTAGAAATAAAACATTAGCGGGCAATCAATTCTTTCTTTCACAATGTCAATCAACTGCTACAAATTTAGCGATACAATTCGGGCATAATGGTAATGGCGGGTATATGTTAAGTGTTTGGAACGCCGATCTAACAGCTGGTATGGGAACAGGTGGCAAAACTACGTATCCAGAAGATTTAAATGTTTGGGTTCATTTGGTTTATGTGATTGAGACAAATTATAATAAAAAAATTTATAGAAATGGTGTTTTAATTGCGTTTGATACAAATACGAACGCTTTTAGTGGAACCGCCGATTTAATTGTGGGTGCTACAATATCAACTATCTATGTTAACGCAGACTTAAGCGATCTTCGCATATATAACAACGGTTTAACCGCAAATGAAGTAGCAACATTATATGCTTCTTATAACACTCTTGTAATTACTGATAACTACTCTTTAAACTTTAAAAGTCCCACCACATTATTAGTGAATGGGGTATCTAAAACGGTAAACGGTGCGTATACATTATCTATGGGTAATACTAACGCTTCTATGCTTCCTGCAGGCGGACAATCTGACACTCCTTTAGCATCTACAGCAATAACAACACTTCCTATAAAATATGAATATAACAACGCTACCCTTTCATTACCATCACTTATAACAGTAGCAGGTGCTACTTCGTCGTTTATAGGAACTACTGAAAGGGCGATATCTTTCACATATACAAGCGATACATTAGGGTTAACAGGGCAAACGCAATATTCTTTTACGCCGACAGAGGATCTTTGGTGTGATATTCTTGTAGTAGGAGGTGGTGGCGGTGGTGGAAGATTTGGGGGAGGTGGAGGAGGCGGAGGTGTTTTATTTACTGCGAATTTAAAAATAAATGCGGGTAGCAATGTGATAGTCAAGGTAGGAGATGGAGGTGCCGGAGCAGCAGTTTTTGATAATGGTATTAATGGTGCTAATGGATACAATAGTTCAATCATCATAAATTCTATCGAATATATTGCGGTTGGAGGAGGAGGAGGTGGGACAAAAACGACTGGTTATGGACTAGCAGGAAATGCGGGAGGAAGTGGCGGAGGTGGTTCGCACGCAAACGCTATTCCAAGAGGAACAGGTGGCATAAGTAATAAGAATAATTATGTGAACTTCCAATCATTCGGTAATAGCGGGGGGATTGGAAGACTCGGTATTACAGGATCCGAACCAACATACGCATCTGGAGGTGGTGGTGGTGCTGGAAGTAAAGGCGGTGATTTTTCTAATACAACTGGTGGCGGTAACGGAGGACAAGGAAAAGATTTTATATCCTATTTCGGGACAAATGTAGGGCATAATGGATATTTTGCTGGTGGCGGTGGAGGTAATACATATATTAATGCGGGTAATCGTGGATATGGAAATGGTGGACTAGGGTTCTATGGAGGAGGAGGAAATGGAGGTTATGACGGGACACTAGAATATTCAGCGGATAATGGTTTAATAAATACGGGAGGAGGAGGTGGCGGTGGTAAATTTGATGGGACGACAAGCGGAAGTGAATCAGGAGGCAAAGGAGGTTCCGGGTATGTCATCATAAGATATAGAAAAAATATTGCGCAATCATCTTCTCTTGAATTGATCACTTCATCATCTATTAATATTTCAGAACCAGTAACAACACTGGATAGAATTAGCAAAAATACAGGAATGACAGGGTGGGTTCAAGTAAAACATTTACCAGGTGGAGCGGAGACTGGTAATCGGACATGGTTCTCTGGAAATACATTTAGTGGTAGCACTGTGAATAGTTATACTGTAGGTAGTCCAAGTAATAACGCTGCGGAATGGTCAATACCATTTGATAGCGCAAGTGCACAATTTTATCTATTTTATGAAAATACAAATGATTTTAATGGTGAATGGAATGATCGTTGGATTGTTATGAGAAAATCAGATATGGTAGAACTTAATTATCCAAACTGGAAACCATTTTATAAAGCATCAGGTTATCCGAATGGAAAGACAGAAGGACTTCAATATAATCGTGTTAGTGGTCAAGAACAAGATCCTAATATAGGATTGGGGCATGAACATACAAGAGTAGATGGGGTCGTAAATACTAGTGGTCCTTATAAATATATGAATGCTGTTTATATTGAGAACTCTGCTACAGGTTGGAATGGTGCTCCGCCTGCCGAGGTGAATGTATATGTAAAATATACAGCAGACATACCAATAACAAATATACCGAGAGAATTAACAAACTACAATTATAAATACATGTCATTTACCCATAGCGGAGGTTCGGAATTACAAACATCATATACTGTTAATTTTCCGGAGAACACTGTATGTGATATTTTGATAGTAGGAGGAGGTGGTGGTGGTGATGGTCAGATTGGTGCTGGCGGCGGTGGAGGAGCTGTTTTGTATGCTACAAATATTACTATACCAACCGGTTCATATAATATCAAAGTTGGTAAAGGTGGGTTACAAAATGTAAATGGGAGTTCAAGTGAAGCATTCGGTGCTACTTGTTTGGGAGGTGGATCTACATCATTTGTTGCATGGGATACAGCAAATAATGGGTCATCCGGTGGAAGTGGTAGTGGCGGTAGTCCAGGTGGTTTTTCAAATGGTGGTACAGGGGGAACAGTTGGGATATCAACAAAAGGGACACTATTAAATAGTGGCATTATGTATAATGGTAATATTGGAGGAAATGGATTGGGACAGCAGGGAGGGAATGCTCCAGTTGGAGGTGGAGGAGGAGGAGGTGCTGGAACACCTGGTTTAAATTCAACGAATGTTAATTATACTACAAGAAGTAGTTGGATAGCAGCAGGGAAACCTAGTAAAGGCGGAGATGGAGTTCCGATTAATATAACAGGGGTTACGTATTATTGGGGTGCTGGAGGAGGAGGAGGTGGTTTTTACACACATGGTGGCGATGGAGGATTGGGTGGTGGAGGAGGTGGTGGTGCACAAGCTAATAGTGGTGATCAACCACCTCCAGGATTACAAGGAACAGATGGTATAAATAACGGTGGTAATGGTAATTTAGTTGGTGTAATTGGTGGTAATGGGGGATATAGTACTGGTTCAGGAGGAGGAGGATCAAGTTATGTAAATACAGCAGGTTCTGGAGGTTCAGGGATAGTAATCATAAGATATAAAAGCACTAAAATAGTGAATCAAGGATATAATATAGGAAATTACAATGGAGATTTTAAAATTATATCGTCAACTTCGTCAACTTCTTCAAGTGTTTCAACCAATATAGATTATATGAGAATAACAAGAGACGGTGCTTCTATATACAATCCAACAGGTACTCCTTCGTGGTCTACAGTATCTGATATAAGAATTAAGGAGAATATAGAGAAGGCATCGTATGACAAGTGTTATGAAAGCATAGATAAATTAGAGTTGTATAAATTTAGCTATATAAAGGAATTACATAATATCAACAAGGATTTTCAGCAACTAGGGTATATAGCACAGGAGGTTCAAGATATATTCCCAAAGGCAGTATCAACACAAGAGTTCCATAATGAGGATTTAAATATTACAGACTTGTTATCGATAGATATAACACAAATAAACTATTCGTTATACGGAACTGTTAAGAAACTTATAGAGATGTATAATGATATAGAAAATAGAATAAGTATATTAGAAAATAAGAAAAATACTTCTATGACGAGTAATGTAACGCAGGATACTTCTATGACTAGTAATGTAATACTGGATACCTCCAATTTAATACTGGATACTTCTATGACTAGTAATGTAACACTGGATACCTCCAATTTAATACTGGATACTTCTATGACTAGTAATGTAATACTGGATACCTCCAATTTAATACTGGATACTTCTATGACTAGTAATGTAACGCAGGATACTTCTATGACTAGTAATGTAACACTGGATACCTCCAATTTAATACTGGATAGTTCTACGACAAGTAATCTATAACGAGATCACATTCTTTTTTCTAATAATAATAATGTAAATATATATTATAACATGATTATTACTAATTATAGCAATATTGATTTAATTCAAGGTGTTATCGCGTATGGTAATGCTACCGAAGGTATAACAGATTGGCGTATTACAAATACACTAGGCGGAGCAAATGGTGTTTTTAATATTTTAAATAGTAGTTCTATAATTACACCATCTGGCGGAACAACTGAAATCGGTCAAATCGCTAATTCTACTGATAGATATATGATATTCAAAGGAGGAACTTCGACTTTTACAGTTCCAGCCGGTGGTATAATATGTGATATCTTGGTAGTTGGTGGTGGAGGTGGTGGAGGTTCGCGACATGCAGGAGGTGGAGGAGCAGGAGCAGTTATTTATCTTACAAATCAAACATTATCAGCTGGTTCATATTCAATTAGTGTAGGTAATGGTGGAACAGGTAAAATATCTCCTTCAGGTCAAGGAACTATAGGAGGTGATAGTAGTGTTAGTTTTAATTCAACAACAATCTATTTAGCGAAAGGTGGTGGAGCAGGAAATCACGGAATATCAACGGGAACTTCTAACAAAGATGGAGGTTCTGGAGGAGGTGCAGGATTAACACCATCTGGCTTAGCAGTTACAACAAATATTCCAAGTGGGTCTTATGGTAATTCTGGTGGTATAGGAGTAGGAGGATATTACGAAGGCGGTTATGCGGGCGGTGGTGGAGGAGGTGCTGGTGGAAGTGGTACTAACGCTGTATGCGTCAATAATACAAATCCTGCGATTGGAGGTAAAGGTGGTGATGGAATACAACTAACAATAACTGGGACTGCTACTTTTTATGGCGGAGGAGGAGGTGGTGGTGTTTCTATACTAGGGAATGTTGCCGGTCAAGGTGGCGCAGGAGGAGGTGGTCATGGTTCAAAGGGAGCAATTACAGCAACTAATGGAACAGATGGAACCGGTGGAGGAGGAGGTGGCGGTGGATTTAGTGATCCCTTAGATGGTAATGGTGGTAACGGGGGTTCAGGTATAGTCATTATAAGATATTATACCGCAAACATTTCTATCATAGACAATGGTAATGTTGGAATTGGAACAACACCGATAAGCACATCCTCCAAGTTAGAGATATTTGGAGATGTTAATACTAGTGGTATTTATAGAAAAAATAATAGAGATGTTATTAGTGATACTAGTAATTACGTGTTAACAACAAGCAATATATTCGTTTCGCGAATAATAGAGGAAGTAGGGTATGGGAGTAATTATGTAAGTCGTATTGCTACTCAATTAAATACAATTATAGATGATACTAGCAATTATGTAGCAAGAAGCACATTTATAGCAAATAGTGTTAGTAGTAGTCAATGGACGAATGTATCATCTGGGATACATTATACTCCACCACCGTCTCTTGGGATCACTTCGTCTCCGCCGGCAACAACAGTAGGAACTGTTGCGTCCGCCGTACCTACTGGAGCGATTGGAGATTATACATATATGGTTTTTACATATACAACAGAAACCGCAGGGGTTGGATCAGGACAAAGCTTATATACGATTAATGTACCAGTAGGAAGTGTAGTTTGTGATATTTTGATAGTAGGAGGCGGAGGTGGAGGTAGTGGAGGACACGGCGGAGGCGGAGGTGCTGGACAATTAGTTTTTATTAATCAGGCGACATTAAATGGAACATATACTATTAAAGTGGGTAAAGGAGGAACTGGAGGTAGAAGCACCGAACTTGCGAATTATTATCCGGCAACAAAGGGTGCTAATAGTACTTTTAGCACAGTAACCGCAGAAGCAGGAGGGGCAAACACAAGCGTTTCTACAGATAAAAATGGAGGTTCTGGAGCAGGTGGAGATAGTTATACGAATGATGGAGGCACGGGAGGTTTTGGAGTGAAAGATAATAATGTAGATACATTTGCTTCGGGAACTGTGTATAGTAGAGGGAATGATGGCGCTCCGAATCAACCGGCAGGTGTAGGTGGTGCTGGAGGTGGTGCTGGTACTGCTGGTAATTTAGCGGCTGGAGGGAATGGTCTTTCTGGAATATATGAAATAGGTTTTGATTTTTTACAAAACTTTGGGACATCAGTGGGAGAATATATAGCAGGTGAAAACAGAGTGTATTTCGCTGGAGGTGGTAGCGGGGCATATGGAGGCGTAGGTGGTAATGGAGGAGGTGGGATTGGTGGAACTATAGGAGGAGGAGTTGCTCCACCAGCAGGATTACCGAATACAGGCGGTGGTGGCGGTGGAGGAGCTGGAGGGTCAGGAACAGGTGGAAACGGGGGTTCAGGTGTTGTCATCTTAAGATTCCTATCATCTACAAGGAATGTAGGTATAGGAACCACAAATCCAACAAGCGAATTGCATGTATTTGATGATACGACAACCAATACAAAGTTGACTGTGCAGAATAATTATATAGATCCGATTGTTATATCTCCAAATACAATTGGGTATACAGTAGCTGAAACATTAGAAAGTAATAAATATTATAGAACATTAACGTTCAACTATTTTCCAAATTATCCAGAAGATCCGCCAAATACTGCGTTGTTAGCGTGGTATCGGTTAAATGGCGATGGATTAGATTATAATCCTTATGCTACCAAGTATAATTTAGTCGCTGAGGAAGGGACGCCTACATATTCGTCGGGAACAACAGCGGATAGTTTCTTTCAAGGCAGACGGTATATTAATACAGCAGGTGGTTCATTAAAAAATACAACGATTTCTTTAGCGTCAAGGGCATTTAGTGTTTCTATGTGGCTTAGATTTAAAATAGCTGGTCAAGGAGCAAGTATATTATGTCAAAGTACAACACAAACTCTAAATACAACCCTTTATATAGGCGCTCGCGGAAACGCAGGATATTTCCTAGGATTTCACGGGAACGATCTTGAATGTGGGATAGGTGTTTCCGGAAGTCCAACTTCCTATCCCGATGATATTAATACATGGGTTCATCTGGTGTATGTTGTATTACCAAATTATAATAGAAGAATATATAGAAATGGCGTTTTAATCGCAACTGACAGTAATACATCTGCTTTCACAGGAACAGGAGAATTATCTTTTAATCGTAGATATTGGAATGGAAACGCATATGTTAATATGGATGTTAGCGACATTCGCATATATAACAACGGGTTGTCAGCGACTGAAGTTGCTATTTTGTATGCTTCTTATACAAACCTTGTGATTACAGATAATTACACTGTCAACTTCAAAAGTTCCACAGCATTATTAGTGAATGGAGCATCAAAAACAGTAAATGGAGAATATATAGTATCTATGGGGCATATTAACGATTCTATGCTTCCTGCGAGCGGACAAGTAGATATTCCTTTGACATCTACAGCATTAACAACGCTCCCAATCAAATATGAATATAACAATACGGCATTAACATTACCAACTTTAATAACAGTAGCGGGTGCTACTTCGTCATTTATAGGAACTACTGAAAGGGCGATATCTTTTACATATACAAGTGACAGTCCCGGATTAACAGGACAAACGCAGTATTCTTTTACGCCTACTGAAGATCTTTGGTGTGATATTCTTGTAGTAGGAGGAGGCGGAGGGGGTGGAGGTGGTATTGCTGGCGGAGGAGGAGGTGGTGGAGTTATATTTGCTACTAACTTAAAATTAACTGCGGGTAGTAGTGTAGCAGTCAAAGTTGGAAATGGAGGAACGGGTGCAATACCAAATAGTTCAGGTATTAATGGTGTAAACGGGTATGATAGTTCAATTATAATAAATTCATTAGAATATATTGCGAAAGGAGGAGGTGGAGGTGGATCTCGTAATAGTGATAGTGCTAGAGGAGTGAGTGGTAATTCAGGAGGTAGTGGAGGGGGCGGGTCTCATTCAAACGATGCTTTATATCAAGGATTAGGCGGGGTGAGTAATAAAAATAATTATGCGAACTTTCAATCATTCGGTAATAGCGGAGGGATTGGAAGACCAGGTAATACAGGTTCAGAACCAACGCATGCTTCGGGAGGAGGTGGTGGTGCTGGAAGTAAAGGAAGTGATTTTTCATATATAACTGGGGGTGGTAATGGAGGTAAAGGAAAAGACTTTGTATCCTATTTTGGAACAAATGTAGGGCACTTTGGGTATTTTGCGGGTGGTGGAGGAGGTAATACGGGTTTTATAACTGGAAACCGTGGATATGGAAATGGAGGTCTAGGATTATATGGAGGAGGAGGAAATGGAGGGTTTGATGGAACACTTGAATATTCCGCAGATAATGGTTTGGCGAATACTGGAGGTGGTGGAGGAGGTGGTAAATATGATGGAACAACAAGTGGAAGTTTAAATGGTGGCGCTGGTGGTTCTGGTTTTGTCATCATAAGATATAGAAAAAATATTACACAATCATCTTCACTTGAATTAATTACAGCAAAGCAAGTTCCGAATGAGATTGTAGTTTCAGGTGCTTCTTCAACAACCATAGGGTCTACCGACAGATGTATAATATTTCCATATACAAGTGATAATACAGGATCGGGGCAAACGCAGTATACTTTTACAACAACTGAGCAATTAAGTTGTGATATATTGATGGTTGCTGGAGGGGGTGCCGGAGGTAAAGATACAGGAGGTGGTGGAGGCGGAGGCGCTGTATTATATGGTAGGAATATAAGTATACCTGTAGGAACTTATACTATCAAGGTAGGGAATGGGGCGATTGCTGGAGATGCAAGGGGTAAAACGACAGAAGGGTTTGGAGCGACACTATTAGGTGGTGGAAGTGGAACAAATACAACTTGGGGTGATGGAACGACAGTTATTTTAGCAAATTCGGGAGGGAGTGGCGCTGGAGGGCATTCTGCGTATTCTTCATCTACGAAATATGCTGGCGGAAGCGTAGGAGTATCTGTAAAAGGGTCGTTATTAAGTAGTGCTACATTATATTCTGGTAATATTGGAGGTTCAGGTATCACACAAGGACCACCTTCACGCCAACCTGTATCAAGTGGTGGAGGAGGAGGTGCCGGTAGTGCGGGAGATATAGGGACTGATTCTGGAACAAAGAAGGGATGTGGTGGTGCAGGTATTTTTGTAAATATATTAGAGCAGATATATTTATGGGGTGCTGGCGGAGGCGGGGGTGCTTATCAGGCACCAGCAGGTGATGGAGGTCTAGGTGGTGGAGGGAGAGGGGAGACATATGTATCATCTGTTTCTTATGGGGCGAATGGAGATGTTGGTGCATATGGTTATAGTTATAATACAAGTATGATTAATGCGGGTAATGGCACCGGTTCAGGAGGTGGCGGAGGAGCACAAGGGACGTCGGTAGGAGGGAGTGGAGGGTCAGGGATCGTGATAATACGGTATAGGCGTATGACAGGGAATACAGGATATAATATAGGGAATTACGGAGGTGATTTCAAAGTTATATCGTCGTCATATACATCCACGTCACAAGACATAGATTTCCTTAGGATAACAAGGGATGGAGGTTCAATATATAATCCAACAGGTACTCCTTTATGGTCAACCGTGTCTGATAGGAGGATAAAGGAGAATATAGAGAGGGCATCGTATGACAAGTGTTATGATAACATAAATAATTTAGAGTTATATAGATTTAGATATATAGAGGAGTTAGAGAATATAAATAGGGATAAGAAGCAATTAGGGTATATAGCACAGGAGGTGAGAGAAATCTTTCCGAAGGCGGTAACGGAGGGGGAGTATAATAATGAAAGGATACGGATAGAGGATATGTTATCAATAGATGTAACACAGATCAACTATACATTGTATGGGGCGGTGAAGAAATTAATGGAGAAGTATAGGGATAGGAAGGAGCGTTTAGAGAGGTTAGAGCGGGAGTTAGGGGTATTGGGGTAATAATTTATAAAGTAATAATTTATAAAGTAATAATTTATAAAGTAATAATTTATAAACATATATATTACTAGTGGGTAGAGTGACCTTAAAGATTATTATTATTTTTAGAAGTTTAAAGAAGTTAGAAACTATTTAGATTTTTCTAAAAACTTTTAAAGTCTAGAACTTTTTAGAAAAATCTAAATAGTTTTAGAAAATAAAAAGTAATGTCAAGTAGTCTTTGATCATCCTTCGTATATCTTGGAGCGCTCAACGCACCTACAGACTTTAAGGGTTGATATATCATATATCTATTACCATTCATGGTGATCGCATATGTATAGTCCTTAAGAACCATATTATTTTTAAGAAGTTTAAAGATGTTAGAAACTATTTAGATTTTTAGAAAAGTTCTAGACTTTAGTTTTAGAAATAGTAAAATAGTAGTTCTCTATGATAAATCCTTATCCATTACAACATTACTAGTATTAGTATCAACCACAAGATTGCTAGTATTTACTTCGCTACCACTATCAATATTCAATAAGTATTTTAATTTTTTTAATCTCTCTTTTTTATCATTATACATTTCCATTAATTTCTTAACAGTCCCATATAATGAATAGTTTATCTGTGTTATATCTATGGTTAGCAAATCAGGAATACTCAAATTATCATTATAAAAATTCTCAGCTGATACAGCTTTTGGAAATATACCTTGAACCTCCTGTGCGATATACCCTAATTGCCGAAGATCCTTGTTAATATTATTTAACTCCTTTATATAATTAAATCTATACAATTCTAATTTATTTATATTATCATAGCACATATCATACGACGCCCTCTCTATATTCTCCTTTATCCTCCTATCTGATGTGGTTGACCACAAAGGAGACCCTGTAGGATTATAGATTGACGAACCACCTTTCGTTATCCTTATATAATCATTATCTCCAGACGAAGTTGACGATATGATCTTGAAATCACCTCCGTAATTACCTATCTTGTAATTTGTATTCGCCTTTCTATATCGTATAATAACTATACCAGAACCTCCGTTTCCTCCATTTACGTTGTCAAACCCATTACCCCCGCCTCCACCACCTGTTCCGTCTAATCCATTCTGTGGCGTTCCAGTATCTGAACCGAACCCTCCGCCTCCTCTTGATTGTATTGTAGGATATGAAGCATCAAATACTTGCGATATAGAGGTAAAATAGTCTGACCCACAACCTCCACCAGCATATACAACAGTCGTTCCAGTAATATCAACGGCAAGACCTAACCCTCCATATCCATCCAATACGGTTGTCTCCTCGCTATGATCCATACCAGCGCTTCCTGCTCCACCACCACCCCCGCCTTTCCAAGAAGTCGTCATTATCCCACCCATATTTCCACGACAACCTTCGGGACTTACTAAATAATTTACATATTGTTTATTTACTACGGAAACTACTTGACCATTTAGTTTATTCGTAGTATTTAATGTTAAACTACTATTAACAGTATGTGTCCCGCCTCCATTTGTTGTAGATGCTTGAATTGTGCCAGCTCCTCCATTACCTCCACCTGTTGCTAAATATTCTTGACTATTATCACTCTTAATCAATTGACTTGAATATCCTATAGTGTTTGCTGTAACTACGGTGGACGATTGACATCCTTGTCCCCCCTTGCCAACCCTTATAGTATATGTTCCATTTAGTGTTATATTTTTATGATATATCAATGTTCCTGCACCTCCACCTCCTCCGTGCCTTCTACCGCCACCTCCACCACCACCAATCACTAATATATCACAATTCAATACCTCGGGTGTTGTGAAAGTATATTGTGTTTGTCCGGTTAATCCAGCACTATCACTTGTATAAGGAAATGAAACGCATCTGTCCGTTGCTCCTATTGTTGTTGACGTTGTTCCTGTTGTAGAAATTAATAGTTCTGTAGGTAATGACCCCGAATATCTTACTAGTTCAAGAGCGGCTGATTGAACACGATTTTTCCGATACCTTATGATGACAAAACCGGAACCTCCATTTCCTCCATTTAGTGTATACGTAGCACCTTGGAATCTTCCGCCACCTCCTCCACCTCCTGTATTTGATAATCCATTATGTGAAAAAAAATTCAAAGTTCCTTCATAAGCAGAATCTCCTCCTCCTCCATATAATCCTAATCCACCGTTTCCATATCCTCTATTGCCTCCCGAAAATGCGGTTTGTCCTCCTCCGCCACCTCCAAAATATCCGTTATGTCCTACATTTGTTCCAAAATAGGATACAAAGTCTATTCCTTTTCCTCCATTGCCGCCACCAGTTGTATACGAAAAATCATTACCAGCACTTCCAGCACCACCACCGCCACCGGATGTATGGTTTGGTTCATTCCCACTGTTTGTTGGTCTTCCCAAACCACCATTATTACCGAATGATTGGAAATTAGTATAATTATTTTTAATACTAACGCCTCCCAAACCTTGAGGTGCTATGTTTGCGTGAGAACCTCCGCCACCACTTCCACCAGTATTACCACTTCTACCTTCCGCAGTAGTATTATTACGAGTTCCACCGCCTCCTCCTCCAACAGAAATATATTCAATAGAATTTATAGTTATAGAACTATTAAATCCATTTACCCCATTAACAGAACTTGCTAAACTACCTCCCGTGGTTCCAGTTCCTCCATTGCCAACTTTTACGGAAACACTACTACCGCCATTTATTTTTAAATTAGTGCCTAATAAAACTCCACCCCCGCCTCCTCCACCGTGTCCACCACCGCCTCCTCCTCCTACAACAAGAATATCACACCAGAGATCTTCAGTCGGTGTGAAAGTATATTGCGTTTGCCCTGTTAAACCTGCGCTATCGCTTGTATATGCGAAAGATATACACCTTTCGGTTGTTCCTATGATTGATGAAGTTGCACCAGATACTGTAATAAGCGCTGGTAATGATACGGAGGTATTCGTATATTCATACTTTATTGGCAACGTTGTTATCGCGGTTGATGCTAAAGGGATTTCTGTCTGTCCTCCAGCAGGAAGCATAGAAGAGTTAATATGCCCCATAGATACTGTGTAAGCACCATTTACTGTTTTTGAAACACCATTCACTAATAAAGCAGTTGATTTTTTGAAATTAACATAATAATTATCTGTAATCACAAGATTAGTATAAGAAGCATATAATGTTGCTACTTCGGTTGCTGATAATCCGTTAGTATATATACGAAGGTCGCTAATATCAGCATTAACATATGCGTTAGAATTCCAATACCTACGTTGAAAAGACAAATCTCCAGTTCCTGTGAATGCTGATGTATTACTATCTGTTGATATTAACACCCCATTTCTATATATTCTTCTGTTATAGTTCGGTAAAACAACATAAACTAAATGTACCCATGTATTAATATCACCAGGGTATGAAGTTGGATTTCCAGGAACCCCTACCCCACAATCAAGGTCATTCGCGTGAAATCCTATAAAATATGCTCCGTTTCCTCTCGAACCAACATAAAGTGTTGTATTGGTTGTTTGTGTTATACTTTGAGCTAAAACAACACATACGCTTGTTGTTTTAAATCTAAGCCACATAGAAACACTAAATGCTCTTGAACTTAAAGACAATGTTGTAGTTTTTAATGAACCACCTGCTGTATTAATATACCTTCTGCCCTGGAAGAAACTATCCGCTGTTGTTCCCGACGAATATGTAGGAGTTCCTTCTTCCGCAACTAAATTATACTTGGTAACATAAGGATTATAATCTAGTCCATCGCCATTAAACCGATACCATGCTAACAAAGAAGTATTAGGAGGGTCTTCTGGATAATTAGGGAAATAGTTAAATGTTAATGTCCTATAATATTTACTACTCTCTAATGCTTCTACTGCTGTATATCCTATAGTGCTCGGAGCTATAACTAGATCATCAACATAGTTATTTTGAACAGTTACTATAGTATTATTTGTTGTATTATCGTATACGTGTAATTTGCTATTCGGATATGCGGTTCCTATACCTATGTTTTTGGTTGTTGATAAAAATCGTATGATTATGATACCGGAACCGCCGTTACCACCTGTTCCAGAACCATATCCTGATGTTAGTCCACCACCGCCTCCACCACCCCCTGTATTTACTGTTCCACCTACACCATTTGGAGTATTTGGAGACCATTGTGCACCTTTACCCCCGCCCCCTGTTCCACCAAGACCACCTGAACCAGTACCGTATAAAACACCACCTCCACCTCCTCCAAACCATCCACTCTCGCCAACACTTGTTCCAAATATAGATGAAAAATCTACACCTATTCCTCCGGCACCAGATGTACTTGGTAGTGTTACAGACCCTCCTATACCTCCAGCACCTCCACCGCCACCTCCTAAATGAGTATCACCAACGCAACCATATCCACCGCTATTACCATACGAAATCCAACCACTATATGATGTTTTAGTAGAAGACCCGCCAAGACCTCCTATTGCTGCTTGAGTACCATCAGGGGTATTACCTCCACCGCCAGAACCTCCATTATTACCATTCACGAATACAGCAAAATTAGCGGAGTTGCGTCCACCACCGCCTCCTCCTCCAACTGAAGAATATGTAATACCTCCTATAGTTATTGATGATGAAAATCCGTTTTGACTCACATTTAAACCAGTTGTAGTAGCACCACCATTCCCTACATTAATATTAACTGTTCCAGAGTTTATAAACACATTTGTACCATATAATACTTGCCCAGCACCACCTCCACCACCAAACGCTCCGCCAGCACCTCCACCTCCAACCATCAAAATATCACATATTACCCCTCCTGTAGGGACGTTCAACGTATATTGAGTTTGTCCAGTTCCTGTCCCTGCGGTTTCTGTGGTATATGTAAAACTCATAAACGTATAATCACCTGCTGTTCCTGTGGTTGTCGCTACTGGAGATGATGTTATCGTATTCGCGGAGCTTGGTAAAGCAACAGGAGTATAATTTATCCCTGTTGCTGTATTCGTCCATTGACTATTGACACCAACACCAGTATTCACAGTATTTGCTAAAAGACCTCTTGATGCTACTAAATAATTACTTGTATCATCTACGCGGGTATTTAACGTTGTGTTTAATCTGCTCGTATAATTGCTCCCATGTCCTACATCTGTTAATATACGTGATACTAAAATATTACTTGTCACAGCAACGTAATTGCTAGTATCGCTAATAACATCTCTATTTCCCTTTTTATATACACCAGTAATATTAACATCACCTCCAATATCCATAATAGAACCTGGGTTCGTATTGCCGATGCCTACATTGCCATTTTCTAATATTGTAAATCTGCTGGTTTGCGAAATGCTATTTAGAATATCAAAGGTTCCTGTTCCTGTATTCGCAATACGCCAGTCCGTGATCCCTTCTGGATTACCATATCCTAAAACACCTTGAACAAGGTCTATATTACTATAAGAGCAAATAATCATTATATTATATATTTACATTATAATTATTATATTTATGATACATCATCAGTTGTTACCAAGTTATTGTTCGTAGATACATTAGTTGTTACCAAGTTATTGCTTGTGGATACATCAGTGATTATCAAGTTATTGCTAGTAGATACATCAGTTGTTACCAAGTTATTGCTCGTAGATACATCAGTGATTACCAAGTTATTACTCGTAGATACATCAGTTGTTACCAAGTTATTGCTCGTAGATACATCAGTGATTACCAAGTTATTACTCGTAGATACATCAGTTGTTACCAAGTTATTGCTAGTAGATACATCAGTGATTACCAAGTTATTGCTCGTATATACATCAGTGATTACCAAGTTATTGCTCGTAGATACATCAGTTGTTACCAAGTTATTGCTAGTAGATACATCAGTTGTTACCAAGTTATTGCTAGTAGATACATCAGTTGTTACCAAGTTATTGCTCGTAGATACATCAGTTGTTACCAAGTTATTGCTAGTAGATACATCAGTTGTTACCAAGTTATTGCTTGTGGATATATCAGTTGTTACCAAGTTATTGCGTGTGGATATATCAGTTGTTACCAAGTTATCGCTAGTAGTCGTAATAGACGACGCATCTATATTCAGCATATTCTCTACAATACTTATTTGGTTTTCTATATCATTATACATTTCCATTAATTTCTTAACAGTCCCATATAATGAATAGTTTATCTGTGTTATATCTATGGTTAGTAAATCAGGGACACTCAAATTATTATTATAAAATTGCTCCGTGGATACCGCTTTTGGAAATATGCCTTGAACCTCCTGTGCGATATACCCTAATTGTCTAAGATCCTTGTTAATATTATTGAAATCCTTTATATAATTAAATCTGTATAAATCCAACTTATTTATATTATCATAACACGTATCATACGATGCCTTCTCTATATTTTCCTTTATTCTCTTGTCTGATGTGGTTGACCATAAAGGAGACCCCGTGGGATTATAGATTGATGCCCCATCTCTAGTTATTCTTAAGTAATCTGTATTTGTAGAAGAATTTGTCGATATAATTTTGAAATCACCATTATAATTTCCTATTTTATATCCTTGAGTTCCTATTTTAGTGTTTTTGTATCTTATGATGACAATACCTGAACCTCCAGAACCAGCATAACCACTGACTTTGCCACTCTTACTACCACCTCCTCCACCTGTATTATTTGATCCACTTTGGTCTGTATTACCACCACCTCCTAATCCACCAGAAGCAATAGCACCACTATATGTACCACCAGCACCTCCTCCAGCATAATACACACTGCTTCCGGTGATATCTATAATTATTCCTACTCCTCCAGAACCTCCATTTGAACTAGGCGCATTACCACCTACACTACCTGCACCACCACCACCACCCCCTCCATATTGCGGACCAACATTACTAGCATTTCCTCCAGCATTACCATAACCACCTGAAGCACTTGTTGATTGCGTTGAAACACCAATTAAACCAAAAGAAACTTCTTCACCAGCACCACCTCCTGAACCACCGCTTAAACCGTTTAGTTGTGTTACATCTGCTCCTCCTCCACCACCACCTAATGCTGTAAGTAAATTACCAAATGTTGAATTTACGCCATTACTTCCCGCTGTTGTTGTTGTATTACCTCCAATACCACCAGTACCAACTGAAACTATATAAGAACCCGCATTAATTGTATATCCGATTTTATATACAACGCCACCAGCACCGCCTCCACCACCTCCACCTCCGCCACCACCTCCACCACCGCCAACTACTAATATATCACATAGTGTATTCTCAGGGAAATTAACAGTATAGGATGTTTGAGTTGTGATTTTTGATAAAGTTATAACTATATTCGCATTCATAATCGCATACAATTCTTCAATTCTTAAAATATCTCCTGCGTTATATGATTGCGTATGTGTCAAATTCTGAGAAGCGGTCGCTGATTTTTTAACAACGCCATTTATTAATACTCTAACCTCACTTTGATAATATATATTTCCAAAATCAACAGTTAGATTATTATAAGCACTTGGTAATTGATATTCAATATATCCAACATTGTCTTGTACAGACCATAAACCATCATATCCAGCAAAATAAACCTGGAAATCATATGTAAAACCTGGAATAGAATTTGCTTTCGCCTTCCAAGTTGCCTCTGTATTAAAATCAGTAAAATTGTGTATTAAATCAGGCACAGCTATATAAGGAAGGAGTAAATATTTATCCGTCGTCCCTATTGCGATCGCTTGCACAGGAGCATCACTTATTACAACAGGTTCTATAAATGTGGATGAAGTGATTAATTCAAGTGAAGACGATTGTGCCACATTTTTCCTATACCTTATGATCACAAACCCTGATCCGCCATTTCCACCATTCAAGTCTTCCGCTGTTCCACCATCCCCTTTAGAACCACCGCCTCCACCACCCGTATTTGGTAATCCGTCCTCCGCAAAGTATTCAATTGTACCGTCATAACCACCATTGCCACCACCACCGTAAAATCCTAAACCGCCGTTACCATATCCACGGTTTCCAGCACCTACATAGGTATTACCTCCTCCTCCTCCAGCAAAATATCCATTATGACCTACATTTGTTCCAAAATATGTTATAAATTCTTTACCTAAACCGCCATTACCACCTCCTGTAGTGTTTGAAAAATCACTACCTACACTCCCTGCTCCTCCTCCACCGCCGTGTGAATGAGATGGAGAACCAGATCCTCCTAATTTTCCTCTTCCACCATCATTTCCAAAGGATTGAAAGTTCGCATAATTATTTTTATTACTTACTCCTCCTAAAGATTGTGTTCCAGTATCACCTTGAGAACCTCCGCCTCCACTTCCTCCAGCATTTCCATTAGTACCTATAAAACTTGATCCAGCACCACGGGAACCTCCTCCGCCACCACCTTTTGCGATATACTCAATTGAACCGATTGTGATTGAACTATCAAACCCATTTGTTCCATTTACTGCTGCGCTTAAAGTTGCGGAACCAGTACCACCCTTAGCAACCTTAATTGAAACACTTGTTCCATTATTTATTTTTAAATTAGTGCCTAACAATACACCACCTCCTCCTCCACCACCACCAAAGCACCCACCGCCACCTCCTCCACCTACTATAAGAATATCACACCATAGATCTTCAGTCGCCGTGAAAGTATATTGTGTTTGTCCTGTTAATCCTGCACTATCGCTTGTATAGGTGAAAGATATTGCTCTTTCAGTTGTCCCTATGATGGACGAAGTTGCACCTGATACTGTTAGAAGCGCTGGCAATGACATAGATGTATTCGTATATTCATACTTTATTGGTACCGATGTGATTGCTGTAGATACTAAAGGAATATCTGTTTGTCCTCCTGCTGGAAGCATAGACGAGTTAATATGCCCCATAGATAAGGTATATAAACCATTTACTGTCTTTGATACATTATTTACAAGTAATGTTGTTGATTTGTTAAAGTTAATCGCATAATTATCTGTAATCACAAGGTTTGTATAAGAAGCATATAAAGTAGCAACTTCGGTTGCGGATAACCCATTGGAATATATACGAAGATCGCTAAGAAAACAATTCAAACCTGCACCAATCCTTAAATCCCCTGATCCTGAAAATGCGGTTGTATTAGCATCTGTTGATATTATAACACCATTTCTATATATTCGTCTATTGTAATTTGGTAAAACTACATAAACTATATGAACCCAATTATTAACATCTCCTGGATAAGAAGCTGGACTCCCTGAAACCCCTGTTCCGCATTCAAGATCATTGCCGTAAAAAGCAAGCAAATAAGCATTATTTGCTCGCGATCCTATGTGCAAGTTTTTATTTATATCATTGACTGTTGATTGATTAATATAAACACCACCATTCGCATCATTTATTCTAACCCATACAGCAATACTAAATCCTCTTGATGCTAAAGATAATGTTGTTGTTCTTAATGAACCTGCCGCCAGATTAATATACCTCCTACCTTGTAAAAAACTATCCGCTGTTGTTCCCGACGAATATGTAGGCGTTCCTGAGTTTGCTATTAAATTATTCTTAGTAATTGAAGGGTTATAATCTAATCCATCGCCATTAAATCTATACCACGCAAGTAAAGAAGTATTCGGAGGGTCTTCTGGATAATTAGGAAAATAGTTAAATGTTAATGTCCTATAATATTTACTACTCTCTACGGTTTCCACAGCTGTATATCCCACTGTATTCGGATATATAACTACAGGGTCAATATAGTCATTCTGGACTTTTACGATCGTGTTATTTATAGTATCATCATATACGTGCAATTCCGTAGAAGGATTTGTTGTACCGATGCCTACGTTTTTTGTCGATGATAAATATCTTATAATCACTATGCCCGACCCGCCAGCGCCACCAGAACCCGATGGACTGTCGCTAGAAAACCCACCACCACCACCGCCACCTCCAGTTCCTGATGTTCCAGGAAAACCATTACCCGCGTATGCTGTCCCATTTCCTCCTCCTCCAAGTCCTCCATCGGTTATTCTTATTGCCGACGCATTATTTGCGCCACCACCTCCGCCTCCCCCATAATAAACAGAAGTACCTGTAATACGTATTGGAATTCCATCGCCGCCTTTAGAATTGTAGCCCGCATTCCCCCCAGAAGCACCCGCGCCACCCCCACCTCCGCCAGTCCATGTGCTTCCTCCGTCGCTTATTGCTTTGCCTCCATTATTTCCAAAATAGTTATTGTTATTGTTTTTTAACGTTTTACCAACGATGAAAGTATTTGGATTTCCATTATAACCATTCGTACTATCATTTTGATAAAAAGATCCTGTCGCTGAATTTCCACCACCAGAACCACCATCCTTACCTCTATGATCTATTATTCTTCCTGAAAGATGTGATCCGTTTCCGCCACCGCCACCTCCTCCCGCAACGATATATAAATCACCTATTGAACTATTATAACCTGATAAACCGGGTGCTTGGTCATTGCCTCCATTTATACCTCCATTACCTACCTTAATAGTAATACTTCCGCTTAGCGATATACTTTCTCTATAAAGAACCCCTCCAGCACCACCGCCTCCTCCAGCGCGACCTCCACCTGCGCCTCCGCCACCGACTACTAATATATCGCATATCACCCCGACAGAAGGCATATACAGTGTATATTGAGTTTGTCCTGAACCTGTTCCAGCTGTTTCTGTTGTATATGTAAAACTCATATACGTATAATCTCCTGTAACACCAATGGTTGTTGCGACAGGAGATGAAGTTATCGCATAAGGTAAACTCTCTGCCGTCGTAGGATTATAATATATTCCTGATGATACATTCTTCCACTGACTATTTACGCTGGTTGCAACATTACTCGAACTCGCCGCTACTACATAATTGCTTGTATCATCTACGCGAGTATTTAAAGCGGTTATTAGTCGGTTTGTATAATTGCTCCCGAACCCTACATCCGTTAATACACGGGATACTAAAATATTACTTGTTGTTGCTACGTAATTGCTAGTATCGCTAATAATATCTCTATTACCTTTTTTATAGACACCCGTGATATTAACGTCACCTCCAATATCAAGAATAGAACCAGGATTCGTATTACCGATGCCTACATTGCCATTCTCTAATATTGTAAGTCTGCTAGTTTGTGAAATACTATTAAAAATATTTAAATTTCCATTTGCTCCACTTAGTATATTCGCAATACGCCAATCTGTGATCCCTTCAGGATTGCCATACCCTATAACACCTTGAATAAGATCTATATTGCTTGAAGAGCAAATAATCATATATTATATTATATATTTACATTATATTTACATTATTATATTTACATTTGGAATATCATTGGTTATCAAGTTATTACTCGTTAATAAATCAGTGTTTGTCAAGTTGCTCGTAGTCGTATCAGTGTTTGTCAAGTTACTCGTAGTCGTATCAGTATTTGTCAAATTGCTCGTAGTCGTATCAGTGTTTGTCAAGTTGCTCGTAGTCGTATCAGTATTTGTCAAGTTGCTCGTTGTCGTATCAGTGTTTGTCAAATTACTTGTCGTATCAGTATTTGTCAAGTTGCTCGTAGTCGTATCAGTGTTTGTCAAGTTGCTCGTAGTCGTATAAGTGTTTGTAAAATTGCTCGTAGTCGTATCAGTGTTTGTCAAGTTGCTCGTAGTCGTATCAGTATTTGTCAAGTTGCTCGTTGTCGTATCAGTGTTTGTCAAATTACTTGTCGTATCAGTGTTTGTCAAGTTACTCGTAGTCGTATCAGTATTTGTCAAATTGCTCGTAGTCGTATCAGTACTAATTATATTTAATAAGCGTTCTATATTTTTTAAGCGTTTCTCTTTATTATTGTCTAATTCCATTATTTTCTTAACAGCACCATATAATGAATAGTTTATCTGTGCTATATCAATTGTTAGCAAATCAGGGATGCTTAAATTATTATTATAAAAATGCTCGGCAGATACAGCTTTTGGAAATATTCCTTGAACTTCCTGTGCTATATATCCTAGTTGCTGACGATCCTTGTTAATATTATTAAAATCACTAATATAATTAAATCTATACAACTCTAAATTATTTATACTATCATAACACCTATCATATGATGCCTTCTCTATATTTTCTTTTATTCTTTTATCTGATGCGGTTGACCATAGGGGAGAACCAGTTGGATTATAGATAGACGAACCTGCTGAAGTAATCCTTATATAATCAGTGTCTCCTGACGTAACGGATGATATGACTTTGAAATCACCTCCATAATTACCTACTTTATAGATTCTCTGGTTGTCTATTGTTCTTCTATATCTTATGATGACTATACCAGAACCACCATCTCTAGACAAAGTACCTCCACCACCTCTTCCATTTAAAGCACTAATAAATGTTCCGTCTGTTTGCTGATATCCTGCTCCACCAGTTGCGGTTCCCGCTGGGTTTAAACCACTTAAATTCCAACTTCCTGCTCCTCCGCCTCCACCATATTCTAATGAAGTGCCAGTAATTGATGATGATACTCCTTTCCCTCCACTTCCACCTGATGATGTTGTACTATTTCCACCATTTCCTAATGTCGCTGGAGCTGCTCCTCCGCCAGCACCACCTACTAACGCATTATCTGAAGTTCCTCCAGAACCAGAAGGTGAATTCGCAACACTTTTTGCGTTATTCTTGTTATAATCACCTCCGGTTCCACCTACGCCTCCGCACGTTGGAGTGCTGATGCCTGTAATCGGATGTGTAAAATAAGAAAGAACAGGGAGATTCCCTCCATTGGTTCCCGTCCACAAAGCCCAACCACCGCCACCGCCCCCCGCTAATATATTTATTCCATTCCCAGTAAAACTACTATTAATACCATTTGTTCCTAATGTTGAATTAACAGTGCCCCCGCTACCACCACCGATCCCGCCTCTACCAACACATATTGTATATCTTGCGATTGGTAGTATTAAATTATTAATTTCTATAACATCACCACCTCCTCCACTAGCAGCATTTCCACCACCACCTCCTCCACCACCAACGATCAAAATATCACAAGTTAAAGCTTCTGTCGTTGTGAAAGTATATTGTGTTTGTCCTGTTAATCCTATGCTATCGCTTGTATAAGGAAATAATATACATCTATCAAAGGTGCCTGGAACAGTTGTTATGGTTGTCCCAGGAATTGGTGATTCGCTTAATGTTCCTCTGCTTATAAGTTCAATTGCCGCTGATGTTGGTTTTCGGTATCTTATAATGACGAAACCAGAACCGCCAGCACCACCTATACCTTGTGGTATATTTGCACCGCCTCCACCGCCTCCTCCGGTTCCTGATGATCCACTTGTTCCACCTTGACCTCTCGCCAAACCAGCATTTCCACCGCCTCCTTGACCTCCTCTTGAACTTGTTGAAATAGCACTTGAAGAAAATGAATCATAATTAAGAGCTCCTCCTCCGCCTCCAGCAAACCATCCTGATTGTCCTACACTTGTTCCAAAGTAAGAAGACATATTTAATCCAATGCCTCCATTTCCAGAGTTTCCTGGATTTGTTCCAGAAACACCATCACCACCAACAGCTCCAGCGCCACCTCCTCCTCCAGAATTGAAACCTTGTAAATTACCTCCTTTATTTCCTTGTCCTGATGTGCCTAAACCACCAGTATTTGCTGTCCAACCAGTATTTCCTGCTCCTCCTCCACCACTTCCACCAGCATTTGGATTATCTTCCACAGCACCCCCCGCATTTGCACCTCTTCCTCCACCTAATGCGATTGCTCCTGATAAACCGTCAAAAGAACTTGAACCTCCATTTTCAGCTCTTGAAGTATATGATGTAGCACCAACACCCCCTTTACCAACCCTTATAGTATAGGTACCTGCGCTAATAGATGCGTTTGTATATAATAATAATCCTCCAGCGCCTCCTCCACCTGCTCTATCATATCCGCCACCGCCTCCACCACCAACTATTAGTATATCGCAAATCAAAGCTTCACGACTAGTGAAACTATATTGCGTTTGTCCAGTTAATCCTACACTGTCACTTGTATATGGAAACGATATATATCTATCTGTACTTGATAATGTTACAGAGGTTGCCCCAGGTACTGATATTAAATTTGGTAATAATTGAGATAGTTCATATTTGATCGCTACGGATGTTGTAGCGGTCAACGCAAAAGGAGTCGCTGTCTGTCCTCCAGCAGGAAGCACAGATGAATTTATATGCCCTAAAGAAATGTTATATAATCCATTGACTGTCGTAGATGCCCCGCTATTAATAGATACAGGCATTGACCTATTAAAGTTAATCGTGTAATTATCAGTAATTACAAGACTTGTATAAGAAGCATATAATGTAGCAACGTCGGTTGCTGATAACCCGGTGGAATATATGCGAAGATCGCTTATATCTTGATTTTGATGTACGTTATTATTAATATAATCAGCACCTATTTTTAAATCACCTGTTCCTGTAAATGCTGATATATTACTATCTGTAGATATTAATACACCATTTCTATATATTCTTCTATTATAATTTGGTAAAACAACATAAACCAAATGAACCCAAGTATTAACATCACCAGGATATGATGTTGGACTTCCTGAAACACCCGCACCACATTCAAGGTCATTGTTAAAAAATACTATGAAATAAGAACAATTGCTACGATGTCCTATAATAAATGCGGTATTTGTTGAATATCCTGTATTTTGTGCTAGTATTTGCCCATCATTAACAGTTTTTGGTCTTAACCATACAGATATACTAAATGCCCTTGACGCTAAAGAAAGGCTTGTATTTCTTAAAGATCCTGTAGAAGTATTAATATACCTTCTACCTTGTAAGAAACTATCCGCTGTTGTTCCTGAAGAATATGTTGGCGTTCCTGAATTTGCAATTAAATTATAGACACCTGTATCATCATTTCCGTTTCCATTAAATTTATATCCTGCTAGTAAAAGTGTTCCTGTAGGATTTTCAGGATAATTTGGAGAATATGTGAACGTCAGCGTCTTATAATATATACCACTCTCTAAAGTTTCGGCGGATGTATATCCTGTCAAAGGATTAATAATTACAGGATCCGTATAATTATTTTGAACTGTCACTATAGTATTATTTGTTGAATCATCGTATACATGTAATTCGGTTGAAGGATTTGTTGTTCCGATGCCTACGTTTTTTGTTACGGATACATTTGTTGACGATAAATATCGTATGATGACGATACCTGAACCGCCTGACCCCCCGGTTCCAGCTGAACCACCTCCGCCACCACCAGAACCAGTATTCGGTGCTCCATTTCCTCCAGTATGAATACCTCCAACAATTACAACATTACCTGCATCATTTATACCACCTGTCCCACCTAATCCTGCAAGTGCATTATAAGATCCGCCACCGCCTCCTCCACCTAAACCTCCGTCTCCAGAATGTGTGCCACCGCCTCCTCCGCCACCACCAGCACCCCAATAATAGTTTGTACCTGTTATATTTATAGGTATTCCATCACCACCACTTGCTGGTCTCCCTGCTGCTATCCAACTGTTTCTTGTAGTATATCTTGTTTGAATTGAAGAAAGCCCGACTGTCCCTGCGCCACCACCACCACCACTACATACAACAAATCCACCTGAATCAAAATAAGCTAATCCATTTCCTCCAATATTACCATTATATAATGTTCCTGAACTTAATATTGTTCCCTTTGTAGATACTCCTACACCACCTCCATTCCCTGTATTATTACCAGAACTACCTCCACTACCACTACCTCCAGATGAACCATTATTAGCAGTGCTCCAAGCAACATAAGGAGTAGAGCCACCACCTAAACAAATTGCACCAAATGCTTCACTTGATTTTCCATTTACATTTACACTCCCTCCATTACCTACTTTAATTTGATAAGTATTTGTTGGTAAATTTATATTTGTCGCATATAATACAGCACCTCCTCCTCCACCACCTGCGGAGTCAGTATCTCCACCACCACCTCCACCAACAATCAAGATATCACAAACTACCCCTCCTGTAGGGACATTCAACGTATATAAACTTTGTCCCGTCCCTGCGCCCGCCGTTTCTGTGGTATATGTAAAAACCTGGTATGTATATTCACCGGTTAGTCCCGTAGTTCCTATTGTTGTCGCTACAGGTGACGAAGTTATCGTGATTCCCTGCGCTATCGTAGGAGTATAATGTATTCCGGTAGATACATTCGTCCACTGACTACTAACATTATTTGTCAAAAGGAAGTTGGCACCTGCGATATAATTGCTTGTATTCTCTATTCTGGTATTTAATGCGGTGATTAGTCGGTTCGTATAATTACTTCCGTGCCCTACCTCTGTTAATACACGGGGTACTAAAATATTACTTGTCGTTGCGATGTAATTGCTTGTGTCATTAATAACATCTCTATTTTCTTTTTTATAGACACCTGTAATATTAACATCACCTCCAATATCCAGAATAGAACCTGGGTTTGTATTGCCGATGCCTACATTGCCATTTTCTAGTATTGTAAGTCTGCTGGATTGCGAAACGCTATTGTAAATATTTAAATTTCCACTTGCTCCGCTTAGTATATTCGCAATACGCCAGTCTGTGATCCCTTCCGGATTACCATATCCTAAGACACCTTGGACAAAGTCAATATTACTAGAACCGCGATGAATCATATTATATACCTATATATATATAATATTTTGCGAATTATCGTAATACCACATTTATTTTTTCTTCAAGTTCTTTAATACGATATTCAAGAGCATTGTGCGTTTCCGCTGATTTTTACTGTATGAACTTCTAGTTTTACAGTTCCTACTTGTGGTTTTAATTGTGATATCTTAATGATTGGGAGCGGGGGTAGTAGTGGGAATGGGGGATCAGGAGCAGGTGCGAGTATAATAGCAGTCAATCAAACTATTCCAGAGGGTATATGCGCTGTAGTAGTAGGTGCTAATGTAGGAGGGTCAACGCAAGTAAACGGACAAGACTGCGAACACTCAATGAGGAAGTAATGGTTGTGGTGGTGGGCATCTGCTTGGAATACTGGTATTGCGGAATCTGGAGGACAAGCATTAAGTGCAAAA
>Ga0209358_10000445_pt1 | contig 36202 bp, 27 predicted proteins | sample LauGreFa1BDMLBSN_2_FD_187574 | JGI IMG/M metagenome (GOLD analysis project Ga0209358, IMG submission 187574) | Freshwater lake microbial communities from Lake Michigan, USA - Fa13.BD.MLB.SN (SPAdes) (version 2) | ecosystem: Environmental > Aquatic > Freshwater > Lake | place: Lake Michigan, USA... | reverse complement strand
TAATGAACTCGTCTAATTTAGCTGCGTTTAAATGATCCATACTTCCTATTGGCGCCCATTGATAAGGATGTACTTTAAATGCACGTTTCAACATTTCAGTTAAAAAGGAGCCATAAGGTCGGTTGTCGACTCTTTGTCTTTTTTCCTCTTTAACTACTTCGCGTTGTGTATTCACGCCAATTTGTTCAATTTTAGCATGCATCATTCTTTCACTCTCTAACCACAAACCCAAATCCACTTGATTGGAAGGTAGTAACTCATAATAAAATGTACGATCCTGAGAAGTATTTGCATTTAATGCTCCACCCGCATTGGTGATATACTTATCAAACTCACCGCGTTTGATATTTTCAGATCCTTCGAATAATAAATGTTCAAAGAAATGCGCAAAACCAGTGCGCGCAGGATCTTCATTTTTGGAACCTACATGATAAAGGGCCGTTACTGCGACCACAGGCGCAGAATGATCCTCATGTAAAATAACTTTTAAGCCATTGGGCAAAGTGTATTTTTCAAATTGAATAGCATTTGTTTGCGCATTTGCCATCGACAATGAAGAAATACCGATCACTGCCATTAAAATTCTTAGTTGCATAATTTTATGTTTGATGATTGATTGTTGATTTGTTTACTTTTTATTTGATCGCTTTTTATGTATCGATTGATGGGTTTTTTTTAATGGATAATCATCCATTAAAGCAACCCCTTATTTATTATTAAAATTACTCAAATTATTTATAGGCAAATATTATATTCATGATAATATGGGAAATTTTACCTTCGGCCACTACCCGATTTGAGCAGCTTTTATTTGATCGGACAGATGCCAGATAATTTCGGGGTCTTTTTTAAACCAAGTCATTTGCCTTTTAGCATAATGTCTGGTATTTTGTTGGATATTTTCAATGACTTTTTCCTTGGATAGGTTGCCTTCAAAATAAGGGGCCCATTCGCTATAACCCACTGTTTGCAAGGCATTTAAGTGATTCTGTGGAAGCAAGTTTCGTACCTCGGTTTCCAAACCGTTTTCAACCATGCTTATTACTCGTTGGTTAATGCGCTCATACAATTGCGCCCTTGGTAATTCAAGCCCTACTTTTACAATGTTAAATGGACGCGTGATTTTATTTTTAATTTGAAAACTTACAATAGAAGCGCCAGTCCCAAGCATCACTTCCAATGCGCGCATTAATCTTTGGGGATTTTGCTGCTCCCCTTTCGCCCAATACATAGGATCCTTTACGGAAACTTCCTTTTGCAACCATCGTAATCCTAACTTTTCATATTGTTTGATAATGTACTCCCTAATGGCTGGATCAATGGCAGGTATCAAATCTAAACCTTCACAAAAAGCTTTAATGTACAAGCCTGTTCCACCCACCATGACCGCCGAATGATGTGCTTTAAATAATTCGTCTGCTTTCGCTAATGCATAATATTCAAAAACTTGGGCATTGACCGATTCATTCACAGAATGGCTGGCGATAAAATGATGCGGGACTTGTGACAACTCCTCCAAACTAGGCCGTGCAACGCCAATATTTAATTCCGCATAACATTGTCTTGCATCTGCAGAAATTATTTCAGTTTTTAAATGTTGCGCCAATGAAATTGCAAAACTGGTTTTCCCAACTGCAGTCGGACCCACAATGATATATACGGTATTTTTAGACAAGAAATTTTATTTGAAAAATGAAATAAACTAATTAGATGCTATAGAATAGCAAGAAAGAATGATGTATAAATAATGGATCTGCTAAAATGCTTCTCCTTCAAAAAATTCACCTCCTTCTGCATTGCTATCGGAATCTTCTGCACTATCATCGTCCTCTTTATCATCATCCTCTTCTTTATCATGATCCCCTTCTTCTCCTTCTTCTCCTTCCTCCCCAAAGCCATCTTTGGCTTCAGATAAATCATATTTTTCTTCAATATCTGCAAAGGTTTTACCCAATAACCCCTTTGTTCCATATTGCATAGGCCCAACTCCTTCTGTTCTTGATACAATCGGATATTCCAGAGACATGTCCGCGTCTGCATTTTTAATCACTTGAATCAATTCAATTAAAAATGTCCAAGACTTTACAAAATCATATAAATAAATAAAATGCTGGTTGGTATCAATAATTTCTGAGCCAATGGTTGTTTCCTCCATTAATAAAGGCGGTGCGACATATTCTTTTTCATAGACCGCTTTACTAATTTCGCGCCCTCTTTTCCAAATATCATTACTTCTAAAAAAAGTTGCATCATGTTTTTGATCAAACTCAAACGCTTTTAAAATGATATTATTTAATTCAGTAAAATTTTGGGTATGTTTCACTATCACATCTCTATATATCGCATCATCATCCTCCCAATAAACCCTAAATTTCAAAAATGCCATATCACTTTTTTTAGAACTGCTAAAATACTATTTATTAGCTTGATTTAAATGATTTTAGCCAACTAAATCATTTAATTATTTACTAGGTTTTAACCCAATTTTTGCGGCTTGTTCAAGCATAAAAGCATACGCTGCTTCATACTCATTGGAGATGAGACCATCTAGTATCGCTTCCCTAATGGCATCTTTAATCACACCCACTTCACGGGAAGGTGCAATGTTGAATAATTCCATAATTAATTCTCCTGAAATGGGTGGTTGCCAATTGCGCACTTTGTCTTTTTCCTCCACAGCCACCAGTCTTTGTTTTACATATTCAAATCCTTGTAAATAGCGCCTAACTTTTACTTGATTCTTACTGGTAATATCAGCGGAACATAAAACCATCAAATGGTCAATATCATCTCCAGCATCAAATAACAATCGTCGAATGGCACTATCGGTTACATTATCTTTGGTTAATGAAATGGGACGCAAATGCAAAGCCACTAATTTTTGAACCATTTTCATATGTTCGTTGAGTGGTAATTTTAATTGCGTGAAAATTTTGGGTACCATCCGCGCGCCCACCACTTCATGACCATGAAAAGTCCATCCAAATCCTTTCTCAAATTTTTTAGTTCTTGGTTTTGCGATATCATGCAATACGGCTGCCCATCTTAACCAGATGTCATTCGAATTGGCCGCTACATTATCCAACACTTGTAAGGTATGAGAAAAATTATCTTTATGCCCAATCCCATCCAATGTTTCTGCGCCTTCCAATTGTAAAAATTGCGGAAAAATAAATTGTAATAACCCCGCTTCTTTTAATAAGTACCAACCCTTGGATGGCACTGGTGTGTTCATTATTTTTTGTAGTTCATCCGTAATTCTTTCTTGCGAAACTATCGTGATGCGATCTGCCATTTTTTTAATTGCGGCAAATGTTTCCTCCGTGATCGTAAAATTTAATTGCGTAGCAAATCGAATCGCACGCATCATACGAAGCGGATCATCATCAAAAGTTTGTTCTGGTGCCAATGGCGTTTTAATAATTTTTTGTGCGATATGCAACATGCCCTCAAATGGATCCACTAAATTGCCAAAATTCGCATCACTGATATCAATAGCCAAAGCATTGATTGTAAAATCTCTTCTATTTTGATCGTCTTCAATAGTACCCACAGTCACACTTGGCTTACGACTATCTCTAGAATAACTTTCCTTACGTGCACCTACAAATTCAACTTCCACCTCCGGAAACTTAATTTGTGCGGTACCAAATGTTTTAAAAAGTGCTACTGGAGGCTTGGGATTAAATTGCTTGGCAACTTCATTCGCCAATTGCATACCATCACCCAAGCAAACAATATCAATATCCTTGGTAGGCCGATCTAAAATTTTATCACGTACAAATCCACCCACCGCAAATGCTTGCGTATTTAGGGTTGCTGCAGCTTTAGCAACCACCTTAAAAAGGGCTATTTCTTTATCTGTAAAATGGATGGCCATGGATGCAAAAGTACTAATGTTGTTCCACTTGTAACAAAGGAGCTATTAATTGGTCCATTTTTATTGTTTTGGCGCAATCAAAGTGTTTTAAGGGACATTGCTTTTTACCATGAATACCACAAGGACGGCAAGTAAGCGACTCATTGGTTTGAACAATAAATGAATTGTCAGACAAAGGTCCAAACCCAAAATCGGGCAAAGTAGAACAATAAACAGCTACTACAGGCGCGTTCACCGCAGATGCAAAATGCATGGGTGCGGAATCGTTCACATAATTAAGTACTGCTTTTTTTTGTAAAGCCGCGGAAGCTAAAAAACTTAATCGTCCTGCTAAATTCACTACGGATTTTCGATTTATTTTTTGTAAAATTTGGTCGCACAATAATTTATCCCCTGGCCCACCGATTAAATATATCGGGCCCTTAAACGGAATCTGATTTATTAAGTCAACCCATTTTTCTGATGAAAATTGTTTTGTAAACCAAACCGATGCAGGCGCGATACATAAATAGGGTGTTTGTTGGTAATTTATCACCGCTAATTCATCTAAAGCGGTAGGATATAATTTAGGCATCGCCACTTTTGCCTCGAACAAGCAACTTAATAACTGATGATTCCGTTCAATTTCATGTTGCCCGTTTTCCGAAAACTGATGCACCACCGAATTTGTAAATAAAAAGGAAAATGGATTTTTATCAAATCCTATTTTAATTTTTGCACCTGATAAAGCGGTCCATGCGCCAGTAGCCGCGAATCTTTGTGCATTTATTACAACGTCATATTGGGAGGATCTAATTTTAAAAAGTAAGCCCATCCAATGATGGTATTTATAATTTTTTTTATCCCAAACAAGCACTTTATTTAAAAAAGGGTGAGATTCAAACAGGGATTCATTGCCTTTTCTAACCAAAATGTCCATCTTCACTTCTGGCCATTGTTGATGCAAGTTTTCAATCAATGCTGTTGCTAATACAACATCACCAATAAAAGCAGTTTGAATCACCAATATCTTTTTCATGAAGTGAATTTAATTAAATAATCCTATTATAGCATACCACTATGCACGAATAATAACAAGATTACCTTCGGCATCCCATTTGACAATGGCAGAGGGTTGTTTAATTTCATTGTCATCCTGCTTGTATTTCACGACATAATCTACCCCTTCGATGATTTCAAATGAAATGTCATTGAAACACATAGGTGTTGGATAACCTGATATATTAGCAGAAGTACTTACAATGGGTTTTCCAAATTGTTTAATCAAAGTTTTACAAAAAGGATCCTTACAAATACGAATCGCTACAGAACCATCTTCACCAATTAAATTGGAAGCTAAATTTTTTGCGCTTGGATAAATTACGGTTGTTGGTTTGTGAATGCCTTTTATATAATCAAAAATTTGAAAGGAATGATCTTCCACATAATTCAATAGTTCCGTTTCATCTTCCAATAAAACAATCATTGCTTTACTTTCAATCCGATTTTTTAAGGTGAAAATTTTACTCACTGCTGCTTCATTTGTAGCATCGCAACCAATCCCCCAAACCGTATCAGTTGGATATAATAGTATGCCCCCATTTTCAAGTATGGACAAACAAGCTTTAATATCAGCATGGTTTTGAAACATGCTGCAATTTAGACAATCTCAATAATAAAAAGTTATACTTTAATGTGTAAAACAAACTTATTAAAATAGATGACTAGCATGTATTTTTGTTAAAATTTGAAAATCATGGAAATCAAAGACACCATTAATGAGGTTTGGAATGATCGTAGTTTATTAAAACAAGAAGCATATAGTAATGCAATAAAATTAGTGATTGAAGAAGTGGATAAGGGCCGCTTAAGAGTAGCGGAGCCGCAAGGAGATACTTGGGTGGTGAATGAATGGGTAAAGCAAGCTATTCTAATGTATTTCGCGATACAACCCATGCAAACTTGGGAATTAGCGCCATTCGAGTTTCATGATAAAATGTTACTTAAATCAAATTATGCAGCATTAGGGGTAAGAGCTGTGCCACATGCAGTAGCAAGATATGGTGCCTATTTGGCTAAAAATGTTGTTTTAATGCCAAGCTATGTAAACATTGGCGCCTTTGTTGATGAAGGAACCATGGTGGATACTTGGGCAACTGTTGGAAGTTGTGCGCAAATAGGTAAAGGCGTGCATTTAAGTGGCGGTGTAGGTATTGGAGGGGTATTAGAGCCTTTGCAAGCAAGTCCTGTTATTATTGAAGATGGTTGCTTTATAGGCAGTAGATGTATTGTTGTTGAAGGGGTTCATTTAGAAAAAGAAGTAGTGTTGGGTGCGAATGTGGTGTTAACCCAAAGCACTAAAATTATAGATGTTAGTGGCGCAAACCCAATTGAATATAAGGGCCGTGTTCCAGCAAGGAGCGTAGTAATACCAGGTTCCTATCGTAAAACATTTCCGGCCGGCGATTACCAAGTTAGCTGTGCTTTAATCATTGGACAAAGAAAACCAAGTACCGATCTAAAAACAAGCTTGAATGATGCTTTGCGTGATTTTAATGTTGCAGTTTAGGGGGGCGGTTTAAAAAAAATTTGGGGCGACCAGAACGAATCCCGACCACCCCGATTATCCTTCCCCCAAAGGATAAAAAACTTAAATATTCAATATTTTATTAATATATAAACTAGGCTTATTTATTATAATTCAAATATGAATCATATAATTAAAACAATGCTACTATTTATTAAACTTAGTGATGAAATTTTTATTTACTAATTATCCTATTTAAAATAAACACATTACATATTAATAATTTATATAATTATTAAAATAGCATTAGAAATTAACTAGCTTATATATTTTATTACTATTTTCAATGCATGAAAATTTCGATTATAAGCCGCCTTTTTGTTCTTCTTCTAATTGGAAATGTAGTAATGGGTCAAAGCGTAAAAACAATTAGTACAATAAATGAGACTGAAAGCGCATTATTAGACATCCTTTATAAGGATACCGTTAACCCCCTACAAATTAAATTAGATGGGGATGTTTTCAAATTTGGTATCAATCCTTTCACAAATTCTACCATTTCATTATTAAAAAACAAAAAGGAAATTTATATCCAACCCCTTGGCACAGGTAAATTATATCAAGTTAAAAAGGAAAAAGAAGGCAAATATCACATCGAACGCATCGATTCCACCTATTTTAATGGCGCCAACTTTAACGCGATTAACTTTTTCATGAACGATACTTTATTCCAATATGGCGGTGATGGCTATTGGCATATTAGAGGTTATCTTACTTATTTTAGTTATAAAACACATGAGTGGGAGTTATACAATGCCAACAGATTGGTCATCGCTTTTGAAGATGGAAACAATAATCTAGTCTACAATATAGACCGTAAAAAAAGAAACCTTTATCTCTCAAATTCCTTTTCGCAAGTTGACTTCCCGGCATCTTTAAATGTGGAAAGCATTGATAGTGTTTACCAATATAATACACAAAGTCGTATATGGACAACGCTTGGTAAAACTAACCCGCTATTAAAAGCAATCATTGAAACTAAAGGGGCACTTCATTATCAAATGAACGAATACAGTATTATTCAAAATAAATTAGAATTGATTTGGGCTGACTTTGAAAATAATACTTTTGGGAAATTTAAGGAGCGTACCAATGGTGAATTTAAAGAAAACTGGCTTAGTATTTATTTAAATAATACCAAATACAATAGCTTACAATTTTTTTTAGGAAACACATTTTATCTAATCAAAATTGATGCGGAGAATAAATTAACCTACAACTCTTTTCAAATTACGAATGACGCTTTAGATTTAAGTAATCAGCAACCCATCTATATTCCTACAAATAAATTCGTACAATTATTATCACATCATATTATTGACATCGCCTTATATGTTATTTTAGGATCAATAAGCATTACCATTGTTATATTTTGGTTAAAAAGAAGAAATACAAAAAAAGAATTGAATAAAGAAGTATCTCATATTTTAAACAACCATTTTTTCGAATCTTTAACTGTAATTGAGAAAGAATTAATTGAAGCATTATACGAATATCAATTGAAAGGAGGATTTGTTTCAACCAAACTAATAAATAAAATTATTGGGGTTCAAAACAAGGATGTGATGACCCAAAATAAAAATAGAAGTGACTACTTCTTAAAAATAAATCAAAAATTCAAATTTGCCACCCATAAAGAATTGCCTTTAATCATCAAAATAAGGGATGGCTTAGACAAACGGCAATTTAATTATGGTTTACAGGAGGCTTATATTAGCGAATTGACCTTTTTGAAAAAGAAATAAGTATTGCTTTAAATATCTTGTCGTATTGAACTATCGCTATACCACCAATAAACTGCAACCTCGGCGGTCACTGGCATCCACTCTTCCTAATACTTGAAAGCTACCGTCCTCATTGATCTCACCCAAATCCTGCGTAGCTATAAATGAGCAACTGTATAAATTGGCTAAGTCAATAATATGTAATACTCCCCTTCCAATACTTTTTAACAATGTTGGATCATCTTCATCACTCACCAATACTTTCATCCAAGGAGGACAAATAAAAATTCCATCTCCTTTAGAATAGGCTTGACTTAATAATTCAGTCATTCCGTATTCTGAATGTATTTTTTGCGTGCCTAATTGAGTCGCTAATAAAGTGTGTAGTTCCATTTTTGTCAGCTCTTGTTTTCGTCCTTTCATCCCGCCAGTTTCAACAACGATGGTGTTATTTAATTGCTGCGGAAAAGCTACACTAAAATCAATCAATGCAAAACTGACACCGATCAACCAAACTTTTTGTTTTTCAGTTTCTAATTTTTTTAAGATTTTGTCTAATGAAGCAAAATCGTCCAAATAAAAACCACTATCTGGATAATTCGATTTTTTAATTAGTTCATTCACCATGTATACTAAGGAGGAATGGTTGCGTTCTAAGTAGGAAGGCAATAAACCAATCACACAATAATCAGCGGGATTGCCATAAAATAATTGAAAACATTTTAAAAAGCTTGCTTCATAAATAGCCGTATTACTTACCCAATGTTTACTGACCACATCCTGTGTAGTGCCACTACTTTCAAATAATGTATTGGGTTGATCTCCCACAAAAACGTCATGGGTCTTAAAAAAGGAAATAGGTAAAAAAGGAATCTGGTTAACCTCATTCGTTAATTGTTCCTGATGCTTCATTAATTGAACCCACTTTTGATACACTGGATTGTGCTGCACCTGCCATTGAAACACTTTTTTGCAGGTGGGTAAAAACTGTTCATTGGATAAGCTCCATAAGCTTTCAATATCAATAGGCGGCTGAGTCAAAATGATTAATTTGGTCTGGGCAAAAATAGAATAATAAAGCCATAAAATTGCGCTTGACTGCCTGTGAAAGGATATCGTAATTAGTAGTATATTGCAAGGGTAAAATTTAAATATTTTTTATGGCAAAAGCGACATCAAAAAAAGGCAATACCCCAGCTAAAAAGGAATTAATCAATGCAACCTCCTATGCGTTCCTAAAGACCTATATCAATAATGCATCCCCAGTTGGATTTGAAACAAGTGGACAAAAATTATGGTTAGATTATATTAAACAATATGTTGACACTACATTTACAGATGCATATGGTACAGCAGTGGGCGTGATTAATCCCGATGCTCCTTTTAAAGTGGTGATAGAAGCCCATGCGGATGAAATAAGCTGGTTTGTAAATTATATCAACGATCAAGGTTTAATCCATTTAAAAAGAAATGGCGGTGTGGATCACCAAATTGCCCCTTCTATGCGCGTTTGGATTCATGGAAAAAAAGGTCCCGTAAAAGCTGTATTTGGATGGCCAGCTATACATACCAGATTAAGTAATCCTGAACAAAAGGAACCACAACCAAAAGTGGATAATTTAACACTGGATTGTGGTGCAAGATCTAAAAAAGAAGTTGAAGCCCTAGGCATACATATTGGATCAGTGGTGACTTACGAAGAAGGCTTTGATGAGTTAGCAAACAACTTTATCATTGGACGCGCCTTTGATAACCGCGTTGGTGGTTTTATGATTGCCGAAGTTGCTCGTATCTTAAAAGAAAATAAAAAGAAACTTCCTTTTGGCTTATACATTGTCAATGCTGTGCAAGAAGAAATTGGTTTGCGTGGTGCTGAAATGATTGCACGTCGTATCAAACCGAATATTGCCATTATTACCGATGTAACACACGATACGCATACACCTATGATTAATAAAGCCATTGAAGGTGATATTCAATGTGGAAAAGGGCCATCACTTGCCTACGCCCCTGCCATTCACAACAAATTATTAGCGATTGTTGAAAATACAGCCATTGCGAAAAAAATACCCGTACAGTTTAGGACATTAAGCAGAAGTACTGGTACAGATACAGATAGCTTTGCATATGCAAACGATGGTTGTCCTTCTGTATTAATATCCTTACCATTAAGATATATGCATACGACTGTTGAAATGATTCATAAGAAAGATATCGTGCATACAATTCAATTGATGTATGAAACATTATTAACATTGACCCCGAAGACAAACCTAAGTTACCTATAATGGCCAGCGCCTCCATTAAAATTGCTATCATTGATATGTATGATGATACCAGTAATTTGGGGATGACTTGTATTATAGATATTTTAAATAATTGGAGTAAGCACAGGAGTATTCAAATGGAATACCAAATATTTTCACTCCGAGATAAAGGTGAAATTCCCGATCACAGTTTTGATATTTACCTATCCTCAGGTGGGCCTGGCTCCCCAATCGATTCCGCTGGAAGCACCTGGGACAATTTATATGTAGATTGGTTACACCACATGCTTTTAATAAAAAAGCCGGTACTACTTATTTGTCATAGTTTTCAAATTGCTTGTCGTCATTTTAATTTTGGAAATGTATGTTTACGAAAATCAACACAAATTGGCGTCCTTCCTGTGCATCCATTAGTGGAAGATCCTATTTTCGCAAATTTGAATGACCCATTTTATAGTTTAGAAAGTAGGCTTTATCAAATCATTGAACCCAATGATGAAAATATAAATGCCTTAGGCGCAAAAATTATTGCGCTTGAAAAACACCGTCCACATATCCCTTTAGAAAGGGCAATCATGGCAATAAAGTTTAGTGAAAAAATGTATGGTGTACAATTTCATCCAGAAGGAGAAAAAAATGTTTTGCTTGATTTTTTTAAAGAAGAAAAAATGAAAAAAAATATTGTTGATAAATTTGGAGAACAAAAATGGGAGGTAATAATTAGCAATTTGAACGACCCAGAAAAATTACCAAAAACACATGCTCATTTTATTCCAAACTTTCTGAACCTCGCTGTTGGAAATTAATAAAACATATAGCATGATTCCATTATACAGAGCGCAATTTAATTCGGAATTTAACGAAACTAAATATCAAGCATACATCAATTATTTCAATGAATTATTTCCAAATTCAGTTGATTTCAGAATTGCAGAAACTCCACTATTCCTAACAGCAGCATTTAAAACACAATTACTTGAAGTGGGTGAATATGTATGTGCTCAAATTTTAGCTACTAATTTTATAGCCAAGACCGAAAAATCCTTACAAAATACAAGAAGCACCCCCAATGAAAAGGGGCTACCTAATTGTATTGTGATGGATTTTGCGATTGCCCATAATGCGCAAAACCAAATCGCGCCTGCTTTAATTGAACTACAAGGATTTCCCTCCTTATTTGCATTTGAAGTACTTCAGGACGAGGCATTAAGAAATAGTTATAGTATACCCGAAAACATGTCTCCCTATTTAAACGGCTATACGAAGGAGCAATATCTACACCATTTATCCAGGATTATAAAAGGGGAACAGGGGGAACATACGGTTTTACTTGAGCTATTGCCAAATCAACAAAAAACAAGAATAGATTTTTATTGCACCAATCATTATTTAGAAATCCCTATTGTGTGTGTTACTGAAATTTTTAAAAAAGGGAAAGAACTATTTTACGAAAGAGATGGTGTAGCGATTAAAATAAATAGAATATATAATCGCATTGTAGCTGATGAACTAAAAAACCAATCCGTTGAAATAAAGGAAAAAGCAGAAATTTTATACACCGACCTTGATGTGAGTTGGGTTACCCACCCCAACCATTTTTTTAGAATAAGTAAATACCTACTCCCCTATTTACATCATCATTGTATACCTAAAACACAATTTGTAGACCAAATACAAAGTATCCCAACTGATTTAGAAAAATATATACTGAAGCCCTTATTTTCTTTTGCAGGCCAAGGGGTCATTATTGATGTCCAATCCGATGATTTTGTTTCTATTAACGATCCTGCAAATTGGATAATGCAAGAAAAGGTAAATTATGCACCATGCATTGTAACTCCTGATGGTTTTGCAAAAGCCGAAATAAGACTTTTTTATTTTTGGGATAAACAAACACAAAAATACATAGCTACCTTAAATTTATGCAGGTTAAGTAAAGGAAAAATGATTGGTGTTAATTATAACCAAACTGCCACCTGGGTAGGTGGCAGTTTGGCCTATTTCGAAAAATAAATTTTAAAGATTCTATCAATTAATTTATTCCTCAGCACTATTCTTTAGTTTCATTAATAAGGTATAGGCATTATTCAGAACGATGTCCCGACCTTTTAAATTCGTTTTAATTTCAATAAACCCATTCGTAGTTACGCCTAATTCTACTGCAACTAATTTATAGGTTTGATCCGATTGTTTAACAAATACAAATGGTTTGTTTTCCCATTTAACAATTGATTCCTCTGGCAATGCATCCACTTTTGCGTTATTTAATGAAATTTCGGCATTGACATAAGTCCCAGGATATAAACGCACATTTTCATTGACTAAATGACAATGCACATCAGTAGTTCTTTCTTCATTGATATTAGGGGTAATGACTGCCACATGTGCCACATATTTTTTTGATATATCGTTATTGGTCGTAAATACCACTTCATTGCCTATTTTCAAGTTAGGCACATCATTTTCGTAAACAATCAATCTTACATGTAAATCACTTGGATCTACAATTTCGAATAGTACATCAGTGGGCGTAACATACTTCCCAATATTAACATTCACCTTTGTAACATAGCCGCTAATGGGTGCATTGAAATTGATAGACCTTGAAATTGATGTTTCATTTAATTGGGTGGGATCAATGCCTATCAGTTTTAATTTTTCCTGTAATGATTTGACTAAATATTTTTGACTCTCGAAATCACTTTTAGCCAATTGATATATTTTATCACTGGTGGATTTGGTCACATTTAAATCCTGCTGTCTAATATAATCAGCTTCTAAATAGACTAGCCTACTCTTGGCTGTTAAATAATCCTGTTGGAGTTGAATGTATATTGGATCCTCAATTACAGCAAGTAAAGCCCCTTTTTTAACAAACATACCTGGGATTAAGTTCGTTTTTTTTAAGTACCCTCCCAAAGGGATACTGATCGAAACAATATTACTTGGTGGTACATCTATTAAGCCATTCACTTTTAAAACTTGGTGCATTTCCTTGTTTTGGACCTGCCCAATAGATAAATTGGCTGTTTTTAATTGCGCTGCAGTTAAACGAACCACATTCAAAATAGTACTGTCCTGTTTCATTGAACTGGCTACTGCTTTTTGCTCCTCTTTTTTATTTGCAGTACATGCCAACATTAAGCTAATCCCTGCGATGGCGAAAATTTGATTTGATTTCATAAATATTTTTTTCTTTATTTTGTAGCAGTTAATTTTTCTAATTCAATCGCATTTTCATTTAATTGTTGAATATAATTTAAATATTCACTTTTTATTTGAATTGCTTGATTTATTATCATCACCCATTCTAAATAAGTAATCTCCCCCGCATTTATTTTTCGCCCTGCAGTTTCAATAAGGAGTGTAGCATTGGGCAACATATTTTTTTGATAGGCAATGACTAATTTCTTATTTTGTAGATACGCACTTAGTAAATTTTTAAAATTTGAGCTTAATTGCTGCTGTAGCGCCAAGCTTTCTAATTTATTTTGTTCAATTTGAACTTTACTCGCAGCAATTTTTGATTTTTGGGCAGTTGAAAATATTGGAAGAGATAGTCCTAGGTTGATTGCACCAAATCGATGATTACTTCCAAAATAGGATTCACTTCCTTGCGTTGTAGGTTGCCAGCCAATAATGGTGGATGAGTTATAACCCACATTGAAAGAAGGTTGCAACTTGCCTTTTTCCAGTTTTTGTTGATTTTCCGCTAATACTACTTTTTGTTCACCCATTTGAACTACGGGCGTTTGCTGTATAGCATATACATCAGGTAGCTGCGTCAACGAAATTTCCAATTTATCTGAAGCAGGCGTATAGCTATTGGTCCCATTTATTAAATAGTTAAACTCATTAAGATTGCTTTCAAAAGATAGCGAAAGTATTTGTAGTTGATTTGAAATTTGCGCCAACTGACTTTCAGCAGTTACTTTCTCTAATATATCTGCACCCCCCGCGTTATAACGCTGATTCGCCTTAGTAACAAAAGCGCTATAAATACTATCTGCCTGAATAAGTAGTTGCTTTTTATTTTGTAATACTAGTAGCTGGTAGTACTTATTCTTGACTAAGGATTTTAATTCAATTTCATTCGTTAATTTACTTAACTCACTTATCACCCTATTTGATCTATTGATATCTCCCTGACTTTTGTATACACTAGGAAATTGGATATTTTGAGATACCAAAACCCGATTATCGTTTTGAAAGCTGTTAATTTTTCCATATCCAAAATCAAATAATGTCTTGTCTATATCTACATTACTCTTTCTGAGCGCATTATAATAATCCACATTCAAATTGGATGCACGTAAGGAAGTGTTATTCTTTAATGCAGTATCTATTGCAGCACTAAGACTTATTTTATTTTGTGCGAAACTTGCTTGCCCAAACAATAATAACATTAAAATAGTGATAGCTGTATTTTTATTCATGGTCAAATATTTTGTTCCTTTTTCAAATAGCAAATACATTACAGGTAGTACAAATAAAGTTAACAGGGTTGAAATTATCAATCCGCCAATAACGACCGTTGCTAAAGGCTTCTGAACCTCGCCACCTGCGCCTGTGCTAATGGCCATTGGAATAAAACCAAGTGCGGGTACCAGTGCGGTCATTAATACGGCTCTTAATTTGGATTTAGTCGCATGAATTACAATACGTGATATATCATGCCAGCCTTCCGATTTTAGTCTATTAAATTCGGTCACTAACAATATACCATTCAATACCGCAACGCCAAATAATGCAATGAAACCTACGCCTGCGGAAATACTAAACGGCATACTTCTTGCCCATAGGGCAAAAATACCCCCCATTGCAGATAAAGGTATTGCCGTATAAATTAGCAATCCTTGCTTTACTGAGCCAAAGGCAAAATAAAGCAATAAGAAAATGAGGAATAATGCAATAGGAACCACAATACTTAATCTGTCTTTTGCAGCAGTCATATTCTCAAAAGAACCACCATATACAATGGTGTAGCCTTTTTGTAAATTAAGTTGTTGGCCAATTTTCGTTTGAAGTTCTTTGACAATGGTTTGTACATCACGCCCATTAATATTAAACCCAACAATGATACGGCGCTTTGTATTTTCTCTTTGGATTTGATTCACCCCTTCAATTTCTTCAATCCCTGCAATATAGGACAATGGAATTTGCATACCATTCGCGGTGGTGATATTTAAGTTTTGTATATCGGCTAAACTTTTTCTTGATTCACCCTCAAGACGAACCACCATATCAAATCTTTTTTCTTCTTCATATACCTGACCTGCAATTTGTCCCGCAAATGCACTGTTAACCACCCTATTCACGTCTTCTACATTTAAACCGTATTTCGCCATACCATCTCGATTATATTTAATCACCACCTGCGGCATACCTGTCACTTTTTCTTCATAAATATTAACTGCACCATCCACCGTTTGAATGATCCCATTTAATCGCGCTGCATAATGAGTAAGCGTGTCTAAGTTTTCGCCGAATATTTTACAGACCACATCCTGTCTTGCACCCGTCATTAATTCATTAAACCGCATTTGAACAGGAAATTGAAAACCGACAGTAATGCCCGGAACCTGCTCCAATACTTTTGTCATTTTCATACTTAATTCACTAAAAGTTTTAGCAGAAGTCCACTCATTTTTATCTTTTAAAATGATCATCATATCACCTGCTTCAAAAGGCATTGGATCCGTTGGAATTTCGGCACTACCAATTTTAGTGACTATTTTTTCTACTTCAGGAAAGTTTTGAAGTAATAATTTAGTCGCCTTTTGTGTGGACTCAATTGTATTATTCAAATTACTTCCAGTTAACACTCTTGTCTCAACTGCAAAATCGCCTTCCTCTAACTGTGGTATAAATTCACCTCCCATGTTCATCAACAAGCCAACAGAAACGAAAAATAATAGGACGGTTATGCCAATAACTGTCTTTGGTATCTTTAATACCATTTTTAAAAATGGCTGATACGATCGTTCTAACCAAATCATTAACCTATCCGTAATATTCTTTTTATGATTTAATTTTTTATTTAAAAATAAAGCAGCCATCATCGGCACATAAGTAATCGACAATATAAATGCACCGAAAATGGCAAAAGCAATAGTGAATGCCATTGGCTTAAACATCTTTCCTTCAATACCTTCCAATGATAAAATTGGGATGTATACAATTAAGATGATGATTTGACTAAACACGGCGGACTTAATCATGGACCCGGTTGACTTACCCACTTCCTCGTCCATTTCCCCTTGATTCACTCGGACTAATGTTCTAAAATGTTTCGAGTGTGCGAATCGATGTAAAATAGCTTCTATCACAATTACAGAACCATCGACAATTAATCCAAAATCAATAGCCCCTAATGACATTAAGTTCCCACCAACACCAAACATATTCATCAATATAATGGCAAATAGCATTGATAATGGAATTACCGATGAAACAATTAAACCAGCCCTTAAATTTCCTAGAAAAAATACAAGTACGAAAATTACAATTAATGCGCCTTCCATTAAATTAGTTTTTACTGTACTAATCGCATTGTTGACCATTTTGGTTCTATCCAAGAATGGTTCAATGACCACACCCTCTGGTAGCATCTTTTGAATTTCAGCAATCTTATCTTTTACCCTTTTTACCACCAAGGATGAATTTTCACCTTTCAACATCATGACCACCGCACCAGCTACTTCCCCTTCATCATTATAGGTCATGGCACCGTAACGAATGGCTGATCCTAATTGTACTTTGGCAATATCTCTAATTAATAGTGGATTGCCATTAGACATTTGCTTAACTACAATTTTTTCAATGTCAGCAATATTAACAGTTAATCCCTCACTTCTTATATATAGTACAGTAGGCCCTTTTTCAATATAAGCACCTCCCGTATTTTGATTATTTTTTTCTAAGGCAGAAAAGATATCAGAAATGGTAAGCCCATAGGATTTTAACTGGTCTTGACGTACCGAAATTTCATACTGTTTTAATTTACCGCCAAAACTTGCTACTTCAGCAACGCCTGGTGTACCTATCAATTGTCGTCTAACAATCCAATCCTGAATTGTCCTTAACTCCATTGCATCAAACTTTGATTCATACCCTTTTAATGGCCTAACTACATATTGAAATATTTCACCCAATCCTGTTGACACTGGGGCTAATTCGGGTGTACCTGTGCCTGGTGGAATATCCTGCTGCACTTTTTGCAGCTTTTCACTTATTTGTTGCCTTGCCCAGTAAATATCAATTTTATCTTCAAACACAATAGTAATCAATGAAAGTCCAAACCTAGAGAAGCTTCTTATTTGTTTCGTACCAGGAATACTGCTACAGGCTTGTTCTATGGGGAAAGTGACCAACCTTTCTATATCTGTTGCGCCAAGCGCTGGCGATACTGTAATAACTTGTACTTGATTATCTGTGATATCAGGAACCGCATCTATAGGCAATTGTGTTACCTGATAAGCGCCCCATCCAATGAGCGAAACCACAAATAATCCAACGATTAACTTATTCTTTATAGAATAGGTTATTATTTTATTTAACATAGTAAATTCTTATTCAAATAGTAAATGATAGCATAAATGAATTATGCAAAAAAGAAGGACCGAAATGAAACTTATGCGCGCGGTGGCTGAAAAATATTATCTAATTTATTAGACGCATAATCCCGATCATTGTATAATGGGTGTTTTTTTTGTGAAGTAAAAAAAACAATAGGCTCAATAAATAATTTTGCAATAAAGTAACTATCAAAATTCAACAATGAAACAGTTCTGTTGGATGTTTTAAAAGGCAATTGCATGTCCTGTTGATAATCCGAATCGTAAGTAGCTGTGGTGAAATAATGAATATCAATAAATTTAGAAAAAGTTAATTGTTGATTAAACTTTTGGTGCGTTTTATAATGTTCAAATAAAAATGGCAATTTAAGCAACTGATATGCCTCAGTAGCCCCTAAAATATAGAGCGTAGTTAAAAATATAATCGTTGCTTTCCTCACTGCCTAAAGTTAACGATTTTTCCCAACTTTTTATACCCAAATAATCTAAAATTAACCAAATAATGTGTAGGGTCATATCTATTGGTCAAAAGCAATACTGTCACGGATTTATAACCTGATGGGATAATAATTAATTAATGAAATTCCACCATATGCCCACCCTAAACCACAAACTATTGGTCGGGTAATTTTGAGCGGAGAAATTATAGGAAGGACCCAATTTTTCACTGGTCGGAATCAGTGTATTTAAGTTTTCTAGTCGGATATACGCCTTCAATCTTTTGATCATGAAATGCAAAAAAGCATTGGCAACAGGCCTATTCGTTAAAGTGTAATTGCTTTGCGTATAAAATTGTCCGGTGAACGGCATATACCCATCCGCTTTATAAGCGGTGTGATATATCAATTCCAGTCCTGTAGATAAATTTAAATTTTTGTAAAAATTACCCTCAAACGCCAAGCGCTGTCTGGTTAATAGTAGTGGCACATGAATAGGGCTTGATTGATCCACCAATTGTACATTTAATTGATTGTACCAGTTCCAATGTGATGATAACTTTAATTTTTGCTCGGCTTGAATCCGCAAATAACTGATGGCACCTCCGTAAGTATTGGCTTGATAGCCATTGGAAAAGTAATTGTAATTATTGATCAACTGATAATTGACCTGCGCTAACCATGCTGATTTATAATTACCAATGACCCCCATCAAATCAATGGTATTTTCTTTTTTTATACCTCCAAGTCCAATAATTGGAAATTGTGTACGACCCAATAAATTAGCGGAGGGTGTTCGGTTGTAATTTTGGAAGGACAACTTCATATAGTTCCCCTTTGCATTCAAAATTCTAGACAAATATACCTTGGCTTCGTAATCACCAGAATGATAGCCATTGATATATAACTTCCCTGAGGCCAACATATCCCATAACTGATTTCTAGTTTTATTTTTATAAACCGCAAATGCATATAAATCATAATTACTCCATCCGGATTGATTAGGGAAGCTGGCAGTATAATTGAGATAGCCAGTAGCTAGTTGTAAAAATTGATTACTATTGTTTTTTTGGGGATAGCTGATCAAACTAAATTCATCATTTAGCACTTTCCAATTATCTTGAAAAGTCATTTCCTTGCCAGCAGGAAGTGTAAAATTGAAATAGTCCTGATATCTTACCGAATCTGGATTTTGGTCGTTAAATAAGAATTGACTTGTCTTATACTTGATTTCATTTTGGAAACGTAATCTTGGATAAAACATATAAGTAGTAACCGTATCTTTTACAATGGAATCCTTTTGGCCCACATCATAGGTTTGCTTTAATAAAAATATATTGTCCTTGTAGGTAGTACCCGTTGAAATTGAAGTATTAAATGGGTTTTTAAAGGTCATGCCGCTCACACCCAATCTCGTATCTAATTCATAGGGATTGCCTAATGACAGACTATCTAATAAATCACTTTTGATCAATCCCCCATTTTCAGAAGAGGCCGCTTTGTTTGAAATCATGGTTAAGAAAGATTCATAGCGTTTTCTTTTAGATTGAAAATGCGCGGTCATACGCATATTATTTACATTGGCACTTTGATTTTTTACATTCCCGGGGGAATTACTAAATCGATAATCAAAGGCAAAATTTAATTGCTGCTTTTTATTTTGCGTATGCTTAACTTCAATTAATTGTTCCCCCTTTCCCCCAATCAAATAACCCAACTCAGTAAAAGGCCTTGTGGTTTGATAAAAAGGAGTTTGTTCTAAAGTAAAATTATATACATCATAGGCATGAAAGCCTAAGTCCAAACCCGCATTTTGAATGGTATTGGTTAAATAGGACTTACTTGCTGCACCTAAATTTCCCAAATTATAATGTGTATAAGGCAAGGGATAGTGTACAAAAAAATCATTGATACTAGTATCCATTTTTTTGATGTCATTGCTGTTATACAACTTATAATAAATGGTAATTGAATCAGCATTTTTATCCCTTAACTGTAAGGAGTCATTCCCTTTCTTAGCAGCAGGTCTGCCCCCTGAAAATCCACCCATTCCGCCACCACCCATCATATCGTTTGTGGCTTGTAAAACCTTTTGTGCTTTAACCTGAAAGTGAAGGCCACAAAGGATGATACTTAAAAAAATAATACGCTGCGAAAATGACATGCGAAATATTGAATTAGGAAATTTGTTTAACTAAATCACTAATAATAAGAGTCAACTTTGGCTCCGCGGCATTGGCTGCTTCTAATACTTCAGCATGTGTTATTACATTATTATCTTCACGAATTCCTAAATCAGTCACAACACTTATCGCAAAAACTTTCATGCCACAATGAACTGCTGCAATATTTTCTTGCACTGTACTCATTCCAACCACATCGCCTCCCACTGCTTTAATTAATTTATATTCGGCCCTTGTTTCAAAAGTAGGACCAGTCACGCCAACATATACACCCTCATGCACTTTAATTTGATGCTTTGTGGCAATTGCTTTTGCTTGATCAATAAAACTTTGCGCGTAAGGCTCACTCATATCTGGGAATCGGGTACCTAAATCTGATTCGTTTTTGCCAATGAGTGGATTAATGGAGAATAAACTGATGTGATCTTTAATAATCATCAAATCGCCCACCTCATAATCATTATTTACACCACCTGCTGCATTGGATAAAATTAAATTTTCAACGCCTAATAATTTTAAGACACGCACTGGATAAGCAACTTGCTCTGGCGTATAGCCTTCATAAAAATGAAAGCGCCCTTCCATCACCCAAACCTTAACGCCATTTAAAGTACCTAAAATTAACCGGCCTTTATGGCCTTCCACCGTACTCACTGGAAAATGAGGAATCTGTGTATATTGAATTTCAAATTCAACTTGAATTTGGGTTGCTAAATTTCCTAATCCACTTCCCAAGATTATCGCAGTATGTGCGCTATCTTTTATTTTTGATTGAATAAAGGACGAGGTTTCATTTAATTGGGTCATTAATGGCGTCATATTTTCCTATTATATTAGGCACAAATATAACAAACACTCACTGATTATACCCCAATATTATACCTGCTTTGAGGAAGTCGTATCGTGTTTTAACACCCAGTAAGCAATTAATGCACTTAATCCCATTAATACAGACCCGAATAAAAAGGAGGCACCCGGGAAGTAAATATGCGCAGGGTCGTTTTTAATGGAAAAATAAGAGGTTAATCCAATCATCATCGATGGACCAAAAATGGTGGTTAAACTATTTAATCCTGTTAATGATCCCTGCAACTCTCCCTGTTCATTTTTAGGAACATGTGCCGAAATTAGCGCTTGTAAAGCGGGTCCTGAAATGCCCCCCAAACAATAAGGCACTAAAAATAAAAACATCATCCAACCTTGTGTTGCAAAAGCAAACAAAGTTAATCCAATAGCATACAATGCAATTCCAATGTAAACACTTTTTTCATTTCCTAATTTAGGATTCACCACTCTTATTAATAAACCTTGCACCAAACTCACTAAAACCCCAACTACACCCAATGAGATGCCTATCATCTTAGGCGTCCAGCCAAATTTATTGATATTAGCAAAACTCCAATTACTTTGCACAGAATGTGCAGCTAAATAAATTAAAAGCAATGAGGCAACTAATCCAAGCACTGCTGGATATTTTTTTAATTTTAATAAGGAGACAACCGGGTTCGCTCTTTTAATATCAAATGAGCGACGGTGTTCCATATCTAAGGATTCTGGCAAAATAAAATAGCCATACAAAGCATTCACCAATGCTAATCCTGCAGCTACCAAAAATGGAATCCTTGTACCCAACTCCCCTAACAAACCACCCAACATGGGGCCGATGATAAAGCCAAGACCAAAAGCAGCACCAATCATACCAAAATTTTGTGCCCTGTTTTTTTCATTACTAATATCAGCCATATAAGCGGTAGCTGTAGTGATACTCGCACCCGTAATTCCTGCAATCATTCTTCCTATAAACAACCAACCAATCGTTGGCGCAAAAGCTAAAAAAATATAATCCAATCCAAAACCAAGCAAGGAAAAAAGTAAGACCGGTCTGCGACCATATCGATCACTCAAGCTTCCCAAAATGGGTGCGAAAACAAATTGCGTAAGCCCATAAATCAAGGTTAAAAATATGGCAGGCTGTGATATCGCACTAATATTAGTCCGATCCGTTACATGTAATAATTGTTGCAATAATTGAGGTACCACTGGAATAATGATCCCAAAACCCATCACATCTATTAAAATAGTGATGAATATAAAACCAACTGCTGCTTTTTTGGGATTAGCCATAGTACTTAAATGAGTTTGTCAAATATACATGTACTAAGGTATATTTCAAAAAGCAGTTAACCAACAGCAAATAGTTCCAACATCACAAGCCAGCTAGGCCTCATTTCTAAATACCACCACGCTGTCAAAAATATCAATCAAAATCTTTTTGGTTTTATCTATCTCCCCACTTAATATTTTTTTACTAAACTCATTCACCACCATTTTCTGAATTAATCTCTTTAAAGGCCTTGCCCCCAATTGCAAATCAAATCCTTGCTCGGACAAATATTCCACCAAATAGTCTGAAAAATCAACTTGCATTCCATTTTCTGCAACCAATGACTTTAAATTGTTTAATTGAATTTTTACAATCGAAGCCATTTGTTTTTGTAATAAAGGAGAAAACATAATTATTTCATCTACCCTATTTAAAAATTCAGGGCGAATGGTTTGTTTTAATAATGCCATAACCTCCAGTTTGGACTGCGCTGTTTTTTCTTCCACATTGGTTTCATTGACATCTTCAAAGGCATCTTGAATTAAATGACTTCCAATATTACTAGTCATAATAATTATGGTATTTTTAAAATTCACAGTCCTTCCTTTATTATCCGTTAAATGACCATCATCCAATACTTGTAATAATATATTCCAAACATCAGGATGCGCTTTTTCAATTTCATCTAATAGCACCACACTATAGGGTTTTCTTCGAACTGATTCGGTTAATTGACCACCTTCATCATAACCCACATAGCCTGGAGGCGCGCCAACCAATCTTGAAACTGCATGTTTTTCTTGGTACTCACTCATATCAATCCGCGTCATCATGGCATCATCATCAAATAAATAATTAGCCAATGCTTTTGCCAACTCTGTTTTACCAACCCCAGTAGTTCCTAAAAATATAAATGAACCAATGGGTTTTTTAGGATCTTGTAAACCCGCCCTGCTTCTTCTGATTGCATCAGATACCGCACTTATCGCTTCCTCTTGACCCACGACCCTATTATGTAACTCTTCCTCTAAATGCAATAATTTTTCTCTATCTGACTGCATCATTTTACTCACTGGGATACCGGTGGCCTTAGCGACATTTTCTGCAATATCTTCCGCATCGACTTCTTCTTTCATTAAACGTTTTCCGTGTGCACCCATTTCATTCAATTGCTTGGAACATTCCAACAAATTTGTTTCTTGTTCCTTCACTTTTCCATATCTTATTTCCGCCACCTTTCCATAATCACCATTTCGTTCCGCAACTTCTGCTTCTTGTTTTAATTTTTCAATAGTTGACTTTGTTGCTTGCACTTTATCTACCAAGTCTTTTTCTTCTGACCACTTTGCTTTTAAAGTATCTTGCTGTACTGTCAAATTACTTATTTCAATGTTCAAGGCTTTTAGTTGCTCCGGATTATTTTCCCGCTTAATCGCTTCTCTTTCAATTTCAAGTTGGCGAATTTGACGAATCAGGGTATCCAACTCCTCAGGCATTGAATTCATCTCCAATCTTAACTTTGCGGCACTCTCATCAATTAAATCAATGGCCTTGTCAGGTAAAAAACGATCCGTGATATAGCGGGTCGATAATTCAACTGCTGCAATAATAGCTTCATCCTTAATTCGGACATGATGATGTGTTTCATACCTTTCCTTCAAGCCCCTTAAAATAGAAATTGCATCTTCTTTACTTGGCTCATCAATCATTACCTTTTGAAAACGGCGCTCCAATGCTTTGTCTTTTTCAAAAAACTTTTGGTACTCATTTAAAGTGGTCGCACCAATGGCTCTTAACTCCCCTCTTGCCAATGCTGGTTTCAAAATGTTCGCTGCATCCATCGCGCCCTCACCACCTCCTGCGCCTACTAAAGTATGTATCTCATCTATAAATAAAATAATTCCTCCATCACTATCCGCCACTTCCTTCACTACGCCTTTTAATCTCTCTTCAAATTCTCCCTTGTATTTTGCCCCTGCAATTAATTGCCCCATATCTAAAGCAAAAATTATTTTACTTTTTAAATTATCAGGCACGTCGCCATTAACAATACGCATGGCCAATCCTTCTGCAATGGCAGTTTTACCCACCCCTGGCTCCCCCACTAAGATGGGATTATTTTTACTTCTTCTTGAAAGGATATGTAAGGTTCTTCTTATTTCTTCATCCCGACCAATCACTGGATCTAACTTTCCTTTATTTGCTAATTCGTTTAAGTTTTTTGCATACTTTGATAAAGATTGAAATTGAGTTTCCTGCGTTGCAGATTGTACTTTTTCTCCTTTTCTTAATTCTTTAATAGCAGCCACCAAACCTTTTTCTGTAAGTCCTGCATCTTTTAAAATTTTAGCAGCCGCATCACTCACTTGTAAAATTGCAATTAATAAATGTTCCACCGTGACAAACTCATCTCCAAATGTTTTAAGCGCTCCATTGGCTTTTAGTAATACACTATTTAAATCCCTACTTAAATTAGTTGCAGGTTCCCCACTGGCTTGCTTAGGTAAACCTGGCAAAGCAGCATCCACTTTTTGCATGATCAAGAGTGGATTTAAAGTATTCTTTTTTAATAAAAATTCTGTTGAGCTATCCTTGTCTAACAAAATAGCTTTTAACAAATGCAGCGTTTCTATAGCAGCATCCTTATTGTTATAAGCTAATTGTTGGGCCGACTGAATCGCCTCCTGAGCCTTTATGGTATATTGACTTAAATTCATAATTGTATTTATTATAACAAGGTAGGGGCAAATGAGAAGCCAAACTATGATATAAGTTATAATGGCATAAATAAGTAATTAAAACTGAACTAAAGTCAGGTACAACAAGGATTTTCTGCTAATTTTACATGAAATGACTTGCGTAAATGAAACCACATCACAAACCCGGAATTTTCAAAACTAGGTACGAGCATAAAAGTGAGCCCATCGCCGAACGTAGTGTTTTCTTAAAAAGGGTATTCACTCATTTTTTGTGGACATTAGTTATTTTAGGGACCTGTTTATTCATTGGCATCATTGGTTATAAATTTACTGGACCTATGTCGTGGATTGACGCAGTGCACAATGCGTCAATGATATTGGGAGGTATGGGGCCTGTTGTGATTATTGAAACTTTTTGGGGTAAAATTTTCTCTTCTTTTTATGCATTATTTAGTGGCGTTATTTTTATTACAAGCATCGGTGTTTTAATTGCGCCAATTGCGCATCGCTTTTTTCATAAAATGAATTTAGAAGATTGAGTCAGGCCGTAAATACAAAATTGGTCAAATCATTAGCCGCACAATTTGGATTTGATTATTGTGGCATTGCCGCAGCAAAAGAATTAACAGAAGATGCGCGTCGTTTGGAACAGTGGCTATCCAATGGATATCATGGCGAGATGCAATACATGGAAAATCATTTTGATTTACGCATTGATCCCAGAAAATTAGTACCAGGGGCAAAATCGGTTATTTCTTTTTTAATTAACTATTATCCATCGCAACAAGATCAATTAATACAAATTGATTCAAATTCAAAAATTGCAAAATACGCATGGGGCGAAGATTATCATGAGGTGATTCGCACCAAACTTCAAATGATGCTTAGTGAGATGCAAAAGGAAATGGGAAAAATCACCGGTCGTGGATTTGTGGATTCAGCACCTGTACTAGAAAGAAGTTGGGCACAATTATCAGGCGCAGGATGGATTGGGAAAAATGGAAATTTAATTCGGCCTCAAACAGGCTCTTTCTTTTTTCTTGCAACATTAATTGTTGACATTGAATTGGATTATGACACCCCGATACCCAAAGATTATTGTGGCACTTGTACCAAATGTATCGACGCCTGTCCTACGGAGGCTATTTTACCCAATAAAACCATTCAAGCCAATCACTGTATCAGTTATTATACCATTGAATTAAAGCAGTCGGAAATTAATGCCAATAAAAATTATACCGATTGGGTATTTGGGTGTGATATATGTCAAGATGTTTGTCCTTGGAATAGATTTAGTAAATCACACAATGAAGAAAAATTTAAGCCTTTACATGGTTTATTAAATATGAATAGGGATCAATGGATACAAATGGAAGAAACTACTTTCAAAGAAAGATTCAAAAAGTCACCTTTACTTAGATCAAAACTAAAAGGCCTTAAAAGGAATGTTCAATATTTAATAGATCAGAAAGAAAAGAACAATGACGGCAAATAATTTGAGTGAAATTTATGCTCAAATTAAATTAATGTGCAATAACAAAACCTAATTCGTTATTGCTGATTAATCACCCCTTGCAAATTTTGCAATTCCATTTCCATCTTACTCCCTAACAATTTCTCATTCAATAAGGTTTGAAACTTTTCCCAAGGATACCAACGTACATGCTGTTCAAATGTCCAGTGAATTACATAATTGCCTTTTTCTAAAGGGAACCATTCAATTTTAACAAAATAAGGCGCCTGCCCTGTCGCGACCCATTGATAATTAACAGAAGAATCCGTTTTACTTTCAAAATGAATGGTTTGTGTACCAATAAATGCGGTATCATTTTGCAAACGAACTTGATTTTGCTTCCAGTCACTCATCCATGCGTTCCATTGATTCAAGTCAGCGGTGTAAAAAGCTATTTTTTCTGATGTCGACTTTACCTCAATGGCCCTGGAAACAATTACTGTGCTAGGGAACAATAATGAAATAGTGGTCACCAAAATACTAAGTAATAAAAGACTAATCACAGCCAATTTTATCAATTTCATTTATTCCCATTTAAATATTTTGTACGCCAATGCATATACAATCACAATCCATATTAATAAAATGGAAATGTCGGTCCAGGAATCCATCAAACTATTTCCTTCAAATGCAATATTTCGCATCGCATTATTAAAATGCGTAAGTGGGAGTATATTACAAAAAGGCTGTAACCAGGTTGGAAAATTATCGATTGAAAAAAATGTGCCGGATAATAAAAACTGAGGCAGTGTAATTAAGTTAGCAAATGGCGGAATGGTACTTTCCGTTTTTGCTACGCCACTTACTATAAATCCAAAACCCATAAATAAAAGAAGTGCAATAAAACTAAGCCCCATAATACTCGCAAAGGTCACCCATCCATGCACTAAGGTAAACTTAAATGCAAAATGACCTATGCCGATAATAATGATCGCCGTGAGTAATTGGAAAATAACCCTGCTCAACGCTTCCCCTAAAATAATATATAAGCGACGAATAGGTGTCGCATAAAATCGCTTCAATACCAATTGTTGTCTTAAATTAAAAAACAAAAATGCAACTCCAAACACACCTGCACTTAATAATGAAAAACCTAATTGTCCAGGCAATATAAAATCAATAGTACGATAAATTCGTCCGGGCACTTTTTTTACATTATTGTTTACAACCGCAATACTTGGCGCATCCTTAAAGCGTTGCTCATTTATTTTAGAAATGACCGAATTTAAAATAGACTTCACCAATTGAATATTTTGCGGATTGGCCGCCTCCGAGCTAATTAAATCAATGGTATAGGGTAAATTGGGGTTATCAGTTGCCCGAATATGAATCATTGTGGTAATTCGACCTTTGGCAAGCTCTCCTTGAATTTTATTACTATCCCCTGTTGCAAATTTAAACCCTGGTATATTTTTAATTGCAGCATAAATTGGATTAGTCGTATCACTGCCTTGCGTCATTGCCACATTTACATTGATATTCCCCCCACTACTCAAAAAACCAAAAACAAGTATAAAAATCAACGGAAATGCAATGCTAAATATAACAGCTGATGGACTTCTAAATGTAGCACGTAAACTTGCTTTTGTTATCGCAAGCATTGCTTTAATTTGACTATACGCAGGCATATTTTAACGTTGGTTAATTTCAAAGATAGGCAATCGTGCCTGCGGCTTCCCCATTAATTGCTTCATTGATTTTATTTGTTGCAATACCTGCCATTGTTCTATTCCAATTTCTTGTTGCAATGCTTTGGTTTTTACTTCGTTTTTATAGCCTTCGAAAAATTTTTCAATAAATGACCTACTTTCTGGATATGATTTAATACTATACCCTTTTAATTTGGCCATTTTAGCGGCAGATGCCAATGCATCATTTAAAGTTCCAATCTTATCCACCAAACCCACTTTAATTGCATCTGCACCTGTCCATACACGTCCTTGTGCGATCGAATCAATATAGTCCACACTTTTTTGTCTACCTGCCGCTACCCTTGATGTAAAGGTATGGTAAACACTGTCCACGCCTGATTGTAAAAATTTTTGTTCTGTGACAGTTAATGCTCTCGTTGCAGAAGGTGCATCTGCATATTGACCAGTTTTAACGCGATCAAAAGTAATACCTAATTTATTTTTCAAAAATTTCTCCGCATTGGGGATTACTGAAAATACACCAATGGAACCGGTAATGGTATTGGCATCAGCAAAAATAGAATCAGCACCACATGCAATATAATAACCTCCTGAAGCGGCAACATCACCCATACTGACTACCACTGGTTTTTCTTTTTTAAGTAAATCAATCTCTCTCCATATAATATCACTCGCTAATGCACTACCGCCTGGTGAATTAACCCTTAACACAACAGCATCAATGGATTTATCGTTTCTGATTTTTTGAATCAGCGCCCTATAATCATCACTTGCAATAGCATCATTTTGACCTTTACCCATCACCACATCCCCATCTGCATATATCACCGCAATTTTACCACTGCCCGTTCCTCTTAATGCTACTGATTCCCCATAATTATTAATGGACACAAAAGATATTTTAGTTTCATCCACCAAACGTAATTTTTTACTAATGATTTTTTTTAATTGGTCATCATATATCAAACCATCCACTAATTTGTATTTTAATGCATCCTTCGCATTTTGTACTTTTCCTTCATTCGCAAACGCTTTGATTGAATCTGCGTTTAAGTTTCGCATTTCAGCAGCTCCTTGAATAAAATTGTTATAAATTGAATTTAACCAAATCCCTGTTTGTAGTTTATTTGCCTCCGACATTTGCGTATATCTGAAAGGCTCAGTAGCGCTTTTAAATTTACCTGCATAAAATATTTGGGGTTCAATTTCAAGTTTATCAATTAAACCTTTCAAAAATAGCGTCTCATAATTAAAGCCGGACCATTCCATACCCCCTTGCGGATGCGTAAATATTTGATCGGCCACATTTGCCATCATATACCCTTTTTGCGAAATTGTTTCCGCATACGCCACAATAAATTTATTTGATTTTTTAAAATCAATCAGCGCTTTTCTTATTTCCTCCGTAGCTGCATAGCCATTTGGATTTTCTGCACACTTGATATAAATACCCTTAATACTGGAATCTTTTTTTGCATAATTCAACAACCCAATCAATTCTGACAAACTTGGTTGTTTGCCATTTTTTTTATTCATGAATTCGCTAAAGGGGTCATTTTTCGATTGCTCTAAAAATGTTTCAGAAGCGTCAATCACTAAAACCGAGTTTTGCGCTACTGCTACTTTTTCATCTGTTGAAAAGGCAGCTGCTATTCCAATCAAAATAAAAAAACCGAGGAAAGAAAAAATGATCAAAGCCAACAAGGCTGCGAAAAATGTTTTAAAAAAGCTTTTCATGAAGTTGCAATATTAAATTAAACCAAAATGCCCAAAATAGTCGGAGATAAAGTAGTTTAACGCTGTAAAATTATGGATATTTGGGCTACTTTTATAATCCTTCTATGAACAATGCATACCTACTGATAGGCGGTAATTTAGGCGACCGATTGGCCAACCTAAAAAACGCCACAAAAGAAATCGAATTGCATTGTGGAAAAATACTTTCTAGTTCGGCGATCTATGAAACAGCTGCATGGGGATTTACCGAACAACCCCCGTTTTTCAATCAAGCATTACAGGTAGAAACCGCTTTATCCGCCAATGAACTAATGCAACAATTGTTGACCATTGAACTATCATTGGGCAGAGAAAGGCTGCTCCCCTTAGGACCAAGATCCATTGACATAGATATCATCTATTTCAATAGCGAAATAATACAATCCGAAATTGTTACTATTCCGCACCCTAGAATGGAGCAACGCAACTTTGTGCTCATTCCTTTAAACGAAATTGCCCCCAACTATATTCATCCTGTCTTAAATTTCCCCACTAGCACCCTATTAAAGCAATGCAAGGATGAAACGCATGTGTATAAAAAAACGATCATTTAAGCATTCTGCTTACTATATTTGAATCGAAGAATTAAGGAAAATATGAAGTATCATTTTATTGCAGTTGAGGGAAATATAGGTGCAGGGAAAACAACATTATCGCAGTTGTTATCACAACATTATAATACAAAATTAATGTTGGAAGAATTTGCAGAAAATCCATTTTTGACTAAATTTTACGAAAATCCAAAACAATATGCTTTTCCGCTTGAATTATTTTTTTTAGCAGAAAGATTCAAACAACAACAGGATTTAATTAAGACCGCAGATTTATTTCAATCAGTAACAATTTCAGATTATTTATTTACAAAATGCTTGTTATTTGCAAAAGTAAATTTGCCAGAGGAAGAATACAGATTGTATCAAAAAATGTACGATGTATTCAGCCAACAACTTACGCAGCCAGATGTATTAATTTACTTACATGCCCCTGTAAATAAGTTGCAATCCAATATAAAAAAGCGGAATCGCAAATTTGAACAATCTATTCCCGATGAATACCTTTTTAAACTACAAGAAACTTATACCAGCTATATAAAACAACATAATATAAAAACGATATTTGTGGACGCAAGTAACGCTGATTTTTTATACAATGAAGCGCATTTCAAATTGATCACGGATGCACTTGAAAAAGATTTAGAAGAAGGGCAACATTTTATTAACCTACCCTAATGGAAAACATGCAAAGCCCAGTTAAACAATTGAATGATCCTTTGGGCGCTTTGCGTATTAGCGAGTTTCGAAACTTAATGATTGGGCGTTTTTTATTTATCATGGGATTAAGAATGATGGGCACATTAGTCGGCTGGTGGATTTACGAATTAACCAATGCTCCTTTTGCTATTGGACTCATCGGATTAGCCGAAGTTATCCCAGCCGTTTCACTCGCTTTATACGCTGGTCATGTCATTGACAAAAGTGAAAAAAGAAAACTTTTATTAAGGGGCGTTATTTTATATTGGTGCTGTGCACTTATTTTACTTTTTTTATCCATGGACATTGGGGCGTTAAAATTGACTTCCTTGCAAATAGCGATTGGTATCTATTCCATTGTTTTTTGTACGGGCATTATTCGTTCTTTTACAGGCCCTAGTTTTGGAACCATTATAGGCGCAGTGGTACCCAAAAACTTATTACAAAATGCCACCACATGGAGCCAAGGCATTTGGTTGAGTGCTTCCGTCTTAGGACACGCCATTGTAGGATTTATCATTGCAGGCTTTGGTCATACTGGTTCTTTAATCGTGGTCGTAAGCTTAGTGGGTATAGGATATGGCTTTATTGCCATGATTAAATCAAAGCCGCCACACGCGGACGTTGTGGATCAAAAAACTTTAGAGAGTGTAAAAGAAGGCCTCCGTTTTGTATTTAATTCAAAAGAAGTATTGGGGGCTTTATCCCTTGATTTATTCGCTGTTTTATTTGGCGGTGCGGTAGCCATGATCCCTGTTTTTGCAAAAGATATTTTAAAAGTGGGGCCCATTGGCTTTGGCTGGCTCAATGCAGCTTCAGATATAGGCGCGATTATCATCATACTGATCATTACGATTTTCCCAGCAAATCGTGGTCAAGGAAAAAAATTATTACTAGCCGTTGCAGGGTTTGGCGTATGTATTATTGTGTTTGCATTATCTAAAATATTTTGGCTATCCTTTATCATGTTATTACTAAGTGGCATTTTAGATGGATTCAGCATGATTGTTAGAGGCACTATTGTGCAACTTAAAACACCCGATCATATGCGTGGTAGGGTCATGAGCGTAAATTCCATGTTTATTAACAGCAGCAATGAATTAGGGCAATTTGAAAGCGGTGTTGCAGCAAAAGCATTGGGCGTAATCCCTTCCGTGGTATTTGGAGGGGCTATGACTTTATTAGTGGTTGGCGTAACATGGTTTAAAGCGCCTGCTTTAAAGAAAATGGAATACTAAAAAATAGGTAATTTATATTAGGCAATGGCTATTTTAAAAATGTAACGCTCATCAGCAAAAATAATTATCCCAATTTATTTTCTTACTTATTTACTTAACAAGTCCTTCATGACCGAGTGAACTGCAGGACAAAATTCAGCATTCTTCATGGTCACTGGTATACGCTTATAAAAAGTATCCTCATCGGTATATGGGAATCGTTGACAATCGGAAGGGCGATGTTCATAAATACTACAAGCATTGTCCTTTCCCAAAAATACGCATGGCTTTTGTTGCAAAACATAATCTCCATCGTTATCCATGGCCAAATAGGTGTCAATAAACGCTGTCTCCTTAAGACCTAAATACTTACTGATTCTTTTAATATCCGGCATCTTGAATCGAGGGGAATAATTTTTACAGCATCTTGCACAGTCCAAGCAATCAATCTTTTCAAAGGCCGCCTCATGCAAATCAGGCAATTGCTTCATTATTTTGCGCTTGTCTTCTTTTTTTAAAAAATACTCGAGTTTTTTAAGCAACTCTGGCGCCGGCGCCTCAAATAATTGTTCAGTAGATTTGTCCATATTATAGGGTAAAAGTAAAACATTTCTCATTCATCCACAAGCTTTCCCCATCAATTGAATCCACCCATCCCAGACCGCAGTTTATGTCGTATCTTTGAGGCAATTTTTTAAACTACCCTATTTATGTTTGAATTGAACTCCAACAACGCAGAATTTATCCAAAGACACATTGGCCCTAATCATGATGATACGCAAAAAATGCTATCCCTTATTGGTTTAAAATCAGTGGATGAATTAATTAGCAAAACAGTGCCTGATAATATTCGTTCAAAAAAAGCAATGGAAATTCCTGCAGGACTTACGGAGTTTGAAATGTTGCAATCTTTAAAAAAAATAGGTGAAAAAAATATTGTTGCCACCAATTTTATTGGGCAAGGTTATTACGGTACCATAACACCAAGCGTGATTCTTAGAAATATTTTTGAAAACCCAGGTTGGTACACACAATACACACCCTATCAAGCTGAAATTGCCCAAGGTCGATTAGAAAGTTTATTGAACTTTCAAACCATGATCACCGACTTAACGGGCATGTCTATTTCAAATGCTTCTTTATTAGATGAAGCCACAGCTGCAGCGGAAGCAATGGCCATGATTTTTAATCATGTAAATAAGGCGGAAGTTGCTACGCAACCAAAATTATTCGTTGATCAATCCATATTTGGCCAAACCAAAGATGTTTTAGTAACTAGAGCAACTCCAATTGGAATTGAGATCATCGAAGGCAATTATAAGGATGCGAAAATTGATCATCAATTTTTTGGTGCCATATTGCAATACCCCAATAGCAAAGGTACTATTGCCGATTACCAAGAATTTATTGACCGTGTGCATGTAGCAGGCGGTTTGGTGATTTTAGTGGCTGATATTTTAGCATTAACCTTATTAAAAAGCCCGGGTGAATTAAACGCAGATGTTGCCGTAGGTAATACCCAACGCTTTGGTGTTCCGATGGGATTTGGTGGACCACATGCAGCTTATTTTGCTACAAAAGATGAATTCAAACGTGGTATGCCTGGTAGATTAATTGGGGTAAGCGTGGACGCACAAGGCAACAGGGCACTTCGTATGGCGCTGCAAACGCGCGAACAACATATTAAAAGAGAAAAAGCAACTTCAAATATTTGTACCGCCCAAGCATTACTTGCCAATATGGCCGTGATGTATGCCGTTTATCATGGGCCACAAGGTTTGAAAAAAATAGCAACAAAAATTCATGCTTTAGCACAAAACCTGGAGCACCAACTAGCTTCTTTAGGTATACAACAAGCCAATGAATTTTATTTTGACACTTTGCATCTTCATGGATTTGATAGAAGTGCATTGAAAAAATTAGCCAACGAAAAAAATATCAATTTCAACTATTTTATCGACGGAACTGTTAGCATTACTATTGACGAAACAATATCCAATGCACATATACAAGAAGTAGTTGCCTTGTTTGAAAAATTAACTGGGAAAAAATCAACTGCAACCAATGCAGGGGTAAAAAATGAAAAAGTGCCATCGCAATTAGTGCGCAGTTCAAGTTATTTACAACATCCAGTATTTAATATTCACCATAGTGAAACGCAGATGATGCGTTATATCAAACAATTAGAAAATAAAGATCTGTCCTTAAATACAAGCATGATTAGTCTGGGTAGTTGTACGATGAAATTAAATGCGGCTACTGAAATGATTCCAGTAAGCTGGCCAGCATTCAGTACCATGCACCCATTTGCACCTAGTCATCAAACAATCGGTTACCAAGAGATGGCGAATGAATTAAGCGCCTACTTGTGCCAAACTACAGGCTTCACTGCATGTAGTTTACAACCCAATAGTGGTGCACAAGGAGAATATGCTGGTTTATTAACTATTCGCAGCTATCACCAACATCACCAACAAGCACATCGCAATATTGTATTAATTCCAATCAGTGCACATGGCACCAACCCTGCTAGTGCGGTGATGGCCGGATTTAAAGTAGTGGTGGTTAATTGTGATGCCGCTGGAGATATTGACATGAATGATTTAAAGGAGAAAGCCCTATTACATAAAGATGCATTAGGCGCTTTAATGGTAACTTATCCATCTACGCATGGTGTATTTGAAGAAACCATTATTGACATTTGTAATTTAATACATGAACTAGGTGGATTGGTATATATGGATGGTGCAAATATGAATGCACAAGTTGGATTGACAAGCCCTGGAAATATTGGCGCAGATGTTTGTCATTTAAACTTACATAAAACATTCGCTATTCCACATGGTGGTGGTGGACCTGGCATGGGCCCTATTTGTGTGAACGATAAATTAGCACCATTTTTACCAGGACACGCACATTATGGTAATGGCGCGAACGCAGTGAGCGCAGCACCGTTAGGTTCGGCAAGTATTTTATTAATTAGTTACGCATATATTAAAATGTTAGGTGCCGAAGGATTAGCATTATCCACTGCCTATGCCATTTTAAATGCGAATTATATGAAGGCAAGATTGGAAAAAAATTATACCATCTTATATGCCGGCAAAAATGGTACTTGTGCCCATGAATTCATTATTGACTTACGTCCATTTAAAGCAACTGCTGGTATTGAAGCGGAAGATGTGGCAAAACGTTTAATTGATTATGGATTTCATGCACCAACAATGAGTTTCCCAGTAGCGGGCACCATTATGATTGAACCTACAGAAAGTGAAGACAAAGCAGAATTGGATCGTTTCTGTGATGCACTTATTGCCATTCATGAAGAAATTAAAGCGATTGAAAATGGCGAACTAG
>Ga0209358_10000444_pt1 | contig 36222 bp, 39 predicted proteins | sample LauGreFa1BDMLBSN_2_FD_187574 | JGI IMG/M metagenome (GOLD analysis project Ga0209358, IMG submission 187574) | Freshwater lake microbial communities from Lake Michigan, USA - Fa13.BD.MLB.SN (SPAdes) (version 2) | ecosystem: Environmental > Aquatic > Freshwater > Lake | place: Lake Michigan, USA... | reverse complement strand
GTGGAATTAACCGCGTGACTTACGACGTATCGAGTAAGCCGCCGGCTACTATTGAGTGGGAGTAGTAATTCTTACGTAAGTCGTTGATTTATAACGATTTATTTGTTACACAAAACTTTCACAACCCAGAAAAAGAGTGTTGATTTCATTGAGTTTTGACATTACAGTTGCACAAAGAGTTACGCAAACGTGCAACTACTCAAAACCGTAATGACCCAACCTCTAAATGGCGCTTAAAAAAGTCAACTTCAAAGAAGATGCCTCTTGACGTTCAATCGGAGTATGAAGACAGACTAGATGAGGTTCCGCATATTTTTTCAAAGATGCAGCCCATGATTGGCGCTGTAGAGGCTTTTGAAGAATTGTCAATGCTGTACGACACCTATATCTTGTCCACAGCCCCTTGGGAGAACTCTACCGCTTGGAGCGACAAATTGGGATGGGTGAAGTTGCACTTAGGCAAAAGCGCACACAAGCGCCTGATACTGTCCCACCATAAGAACCTAAACCATGGTGATTTTTTGGTTGATGATCGGACCAAGAACGGTGCGGATAAGTTTCAAGGCATGCACATTCACTTTGGGACACCACTATTTCCTGATTGGATTACCGTGACTAGATTTCTCAAAACGAAAGTCTGATATGGCGCTGACCTTTACGATACCTGAGAGCCCAAGCGAATACGGCATTATGGCTTTGGTCGAATTGAGTAAAGTGTCAAACGAATTCAAAGATGACGTTGGTAGTCTAATGCGGCTGTTACCGGTGGGCGATGAATTACGTTTTTTCAGTAAGCGGCTACCTGATACGCCAGCCTATTCCGACTACTTTGAATGGGGTGTGGCTTTGATCAGGGCGGGGGAGATTGTACTGACTGCCAAACTCGAAACGTTCCACGACTGTGGTGTTTATTGATTCGAACGTCGACTATTTTTTATGATCACACAAATGTGATTTTACATAGGTGATCTGACTCGTCATTTTAAGGTGTTTTGAACGAAAAGAAATCGTTAGGTGAATGACATGCTTTTTTACTTCATAGTTTTTATGGTGATCGGTCTGGGGTTAGGAAAGTTCGTCCCTAACAAGAAGGTGGCGCTTTCATTGGTTGTCGTACTATCTATCCTTTGGGGTTTAAGCCATAAAGAAATATGGGGGCTCGTAACTTTGGGTGAATTATTGTTGGGCTATTTTTTGTTTGATGTATTTTTACGTGCTAAAGACGAAGTTACTCTGGGTGAATCGGAACATGACAAAAACTTATAAATATTTTACTCATTGTAATTTCCTAACATGATATTCAATCCTTTTTGGAGTTTGAATTATGGATGCATCGGATGAAACAGGCAAAGATGACGTTTATCGATATGTCGTTGATTCCCGAATAGCCATGCTAGCGTCTATGCGTAATCTATTCTTTTTTATTCTGCTCTTTGGATTAGCGATTTCTTATTGGCAGTCAAATATTTTTCTACTTCTTGGTTCCGTTGTGTTCTGTTTCCTCCATGCATATAGACGATCTAAGTCATGGATGTCGCAAGTCACTGCTACTTTGGCTTTAGATGAAAGCGAAGTGATGAATATTTGGAATATTCATCAATCACTTTCCAAGAAAAAATTTTGATGATTAACTATGCTGCATTGCAGAGAAGCGTATGGCTTTTTAGCCTATGCTTTATGTTGAGTGCCTGTGGAGACCTTGGTAAGGATGCATTAGTTTTTAAGTCCGATGACAACAAAATTGAAATGGGTGCTTATAAAAGTACCATCTTCTTATCAGATGATCCGGAGGTAAAGCGTGTTGGCGCTCGTGGGTACCTAAAGATGGACGGGAAGACTGACATCCTCTACCTTGGGTTTACTTGTGGCGAAACGGGGGGTCAATACACTCAACTAACTGTTGACCGAGAAGACCCCGACGGATATGTCAGTTTTGATGGTAACAGTTGGGATGCAAAGGATGGGTGGGTAATGGATCGGCTGGCAAGCAGCGTTTGCAAGTTTGCAATAAAGAATTAGGTGCTGTAGATTTATCAAAGATGAATGGAGATCGAATGGCTATATTTCGTATATTTGTAACCGCTGACTATCTTGGGCATCTCTATGAAATACAAGACGAATTTGATTCAGAAGATCAGTTTGCTTGGAGTGACTTGCGGTCAAGTGCTAAGCAACACTGGGACTCTAGTGACGAATTTGACCTTAACTACCCTGAAATAGTCAGCAACAATCCGCTTAAGTGGCTAGAAATGTTCGTAACGATTCAACTATATGAATATGATCCAGCGGATCCTGTGCCGAGCATGAGGGGGTGGGAGCAGCGGGCTTTTTTTGGAAAAGTTTTAGACTCGCTTGGCAATGAGATTGCCAATTACAACGTTGATTTTTCTAATTGATCAATGTATCTGGCGATCAATCATTTTTCAACCTAAAGGTGGTACCGAATATGGAAGAAGAAGAAAAACCGAATTCCTTTAGTTATGCAACGCTGGCTATAGTTGCCGTTGGCGTGTCAATTTTGATTGGTTTCCTGATCGCAGCGTTCCAGGATGTCTATGACCGAGGCACAACGATTAAGACCGGTGGCGTATTCACTGTGCTATTTGTTCTGTACCTAAGAAGTTTGTCCAAGAAGCAAACCCCATTGACTGATGAAGATATAGTCGATAACGTGGGTAAAAACGGATTCACTAAATTGATGTCTGCATCGGCAGTGGGCGACATTGGCATGGTGAGGAAGCATCTGACAGATGGCGCTGACATGAATGCTGCTGATGACAACGGATACACCGCGCTAATGTTTGCAGCAGCGAATGGACATGAGTCAGTTGTTAAGTTCTTACTTGAGATTGGTGCCAATCGCTCTTTAGTGACCGGCAAGGGCAGTACTGCAAGGCAATTGGCAGACCGCAGAGGTCATATGCAAGTTGTTCCACTTTTTGATTGACCGGTAACTTCGCACTCACTTCTTTACAAAGAATTTTTTAAGGTGATGTCATGTCGTTTTGGAATATTTTCAGTACGAAAAAAACATCCACCAAAGTAGAGTCAACTAGTAACGTTAGTGAACCTGTCAATTACATTCAGCCATCCTATCAATGCACCCGTCGTGTGTTGCTATGTGGCGCCGCATACGGAGATGTCTCCTATCAAGGCGCTTACTTGTTAGATACGCTGGCAGCATTAGATTGGGTAAAAAAACACAGCACAAGCGTTTGGTCACTAAGGCAAGAGCAACAGCAAGCACGGGAGTACATCCCGATATGGTTTGCCAACCCAGCGCCAGATGATGATCACATTGCCTTGCTAGACCCTGGAATGCGAGGGGTACTTATGCCATACCTTCTCGATTTTCACACCCACGGTTGGTTGTCTATCTATTGCCCGCAGTGTCGTGAGAACTATGAGTCAATGACGACAACGACATTTGACGCAGAGAGGAACGGCCCCTACTCAACTTGGACGGCAGAGTGGCAGTGCCCTGCAGGACATATCGTCCATCGCAAGAAAAATGAAATCCGATATTTCAAACCTAGAGATGGCACTAGCAGCGACGCCTCTTGGTTGCTGGGCAAGGGGGGTAAGTAGATGGTTACAAAATTTTCTGCATCAGAGGCACGACAGACGGTAGAACTTGCTAAACAGCAGGCAAAAAAGCAGGCAGAACTGGATAAAAGACATGCTGAACTAGAACAGCAAGCGAATGAGGCTCGCAAACGCGATGAAGAAGCACTGCGTGAAAAGCAAGCACGTATCCAAGAGGTAATTGATCAAGGGTGGGCGGCTCAAAAGACCTTGATCATTGATGCTGCGGTAGATCGCAAAAAGGAACTTACTCTAAGAACCCCAATCTACAATTTCATAAACTTGATTGATGTTGGAATTGATTTCATTGAAGTTGGATGGGTAAGAAACCAAGAGGTAGAGACAAATGAAGATCTGTACACAGATAAAGAATATGAAAGTCGAAATGCGAAGATTCGCAGGCAGGAGGAAGGCGTACGTGTACTTGGTAGAGAACTTATGCAAACAGCCCATGCTGACTGGCGTAAGTACTACGGCAGCATAGAAAAATATGTTGAAAGCATAAACCGCGCAGTTGACGAAGCCATTGAGTCAACCTCTGATGATTTTGATGGTGAATACATTTTGTGGGTAAATGTCCCAGTTCATCTAAGACGAAAATATAGCACCCATTTTTTACATATGACACACGCGATAAAGTTTTTGAAAAAGTCGCGACAAAATCCACTTTACGGCTTACCAAAGAGGGTCAAGAAGAAGCGGGAGGAGACGATTTACGGCGAATACCTTTTTTCTGACAGAGATCAAAAAGTAGAAATTCTTGGTGAGCCACACGAATTCCGTGAGGATGACGATGGTTGGGTGGACGAAGATCAGAATCATTACAAAGTTAAGTGGATCTCGGAGGAAACTCCTGAACTTATGAGTGAGCCACTTTTTTCAAAGCATGGATTAAATTGGATCTCTGGCGAATATGGACAGAATTTGTTGGAAGCGATATTTGACTGCTTGAAAGGTGCTGCTGCTAAGGGAAAAAGCACTACCTCAATTAAATTTAAATTGACCAGTGATGGATGGTATTTTGTGAATGACTCTGGATATCACTATCCTTCCTGCATGCCTGATGACTTGGTGGAAATTATTGCGAGGCAGGATTTCATAATTGCTGATACATCTGCGACGTCTAGGTCTTACACCATTAAATTGAAGTGGTAACAGTGCATCGAAATTTAACGTTAAATAAAATTAGTACTTAACAATTTCCTATGTCTACAAGAATCTCAGCGGAAGAAGCACGCGAAAGAGCAGAACTTGCTAAGCAGCAGGCTGATTTGATAAAGCAGAAATTGGAATCAGAGGTCAAACAGAGGCAAAAGGTTAATTCTGCAGTAAAGGCTGACTGGACTAGGCAAAGAAAAAAAATCATCGAATCAGCGATGAACGGATCTGAAGAAATCGTAGTTGAAAAATGCGTATTTCAGTACAAGAGATTGATTGAATTAGACTTTGAGGTTGTTGAAATTGGTCAGGTTGAAAAGCGTGTCACCTTTGAACAAAGACAAAAGAAAATTCAAGATTGGCAAGATCTGCCCGAACAACTAAGCAGAAAAATCGACCAATTGCTTTCCCACTTTATTCGGGATTTTAAGAAGGTACTGTTACCTCACTACCATTCATTAGACCATTTGCAGTCTTCTTTAGAGGATGCTCTGTCCGCCGCCAAGGATTCCAGAAATCCATTGTTTAAGGGTGACGACATTATTTGGGGCAGAAATTTTCCTCGCCCTAACATCGAAAAATTCGTTCCAAAATTTAAGGAAATTACCCAGACCATAAAAATTTATCGACAAGCCCGTGAAGATGTCGCTTGCAACCCTTTTGGTTTAGAAGAAAAACCGGAGGAATTTCAAGGAGAATATATTTTTGATGCTGGCGATGCTGATTTTGAGAAGTTAGTAACCTCAAAGAATACCAACTCGTTAGCCATTAGGTGGGGATCAAACCCACTAGACGGTCATTTGAATAGTCCCATCTTCAGCAGGAAAGGGCTGGCATGGATTGCTTCCGTTGCTGGGCAGGACTTCATAAGCGCTGTTTTTAAGTCCATTGAGGTTGCATCATCAAAGGGCGCGACAGATGTAGCGCTTAAGTTCAGGCGATCAGAATATGGTTGGTTTTTTGTGGGTAGGCACGAGTGTTGCTCCTGTGCGCCTGATGAACTGTATGGAGTCGTTCAAGTCGAAGGCTACAAGGTTACCGCCATAGAGTTTGATGACGACGACTGTAGAGTGACATTGGCATGGTGAAGCACTGGACAATTGTGCGCGAATGTCTTGATAGTTTTATGTGATGACAAAGAGTGTCTACTACTTGCCAGGTATGGGAGGTCGCTTAGACACAGGATTGGGACTAGCCTTGTTGAGTAGAGGCTTCAATCTCCAAGGCAGAGAATTGGCGGGAGAGTTTAGAAAATTAGATTTTGGTCAGCAAGTTGATTGTGTAGTTAACGACTTACAAAGTGGAGCATTGGGCGAAGGCGCTTTCGTAATCGCAAACTCGTTTGGTGCGTACCTAATCCTCCACGCTCTGGCACAGATGCCGTCGTTTAAGGGCAACGTGCTTTTACTGTCCCCAATAGTTGGATATTTTTCCAACGAGGCGACGCAGATGGGTTTTGTACCTCCACGTGCAGAGCGTTTGGTAGAGATGGCAAGTGCGGGTGCGTTCCCCGTGCCGAAGCAATGCCAAATCCATGTGGGCGCAGATGACTGGCAAAGCGATCCAGCAAACGTGAAGGCATTTAGCGCAATGGTTGGCATTCCTGTTACCGTTGTTCCCGATGCAGGGCATTCATTGCCAAAAGCGTACGTTGGGGGTTTGCTGGATAGATGGCTCAACTAGGGGGATGACTAAGTCGTTTTTGAATATTTTTGGTAGGGTCGCTATGTCAGACACAAGCGAGACGATTCTGGAGTTATGAGACACCACAAACATCTCATCGGATGGTACGACGTACACAAAGATGGGTAGAACAACGGTAGGCAGTGATGGCTCCGTTTTCACTCAGACGGGCAGTTTCAGCACTGATGGCAGTACACGGATGGGAAGCACAGCAACGGGTTTAGGCGCTGTGTTCAACGACCCAAGCGAAGACCGGTTTGGCTTTGACAAAAACGATGATGACAAGTGGTGAGCATTTTGGGTACTGAAAATAGCCGCACATCGTGTAACCATAGCCCCTTAAAATCGCTACAAATCAAGAGGTTACAAACCCAAAATGCTCTTCAATTTTCATACCATAGTTACACAAAAGTTACACACAACTTTTTGCCCCTTGCAAGTCGTTGATTTTAATGGGTATTTTTATCGCGTAACTATGGAGTGGGAGTGACTCAAGTTAAAAATTTATGTCTTGTCTGTTTACTAATCTAAATATTATTGTCTAGTTACTCCGCATTTAAATCCGTTATAACGTTTACTCAATGATAAATTTAGGATTCTGGTTGGCTTTGTCAATCATCTCATTGATGAGTACAAGGTTATATGCTCAGCATAGTTCGGAATCAGTTGAGCTGGCTAAAACCATCCCAATTGCTGATGTTCATATGCATACCTACTTTCGTGGCGGGCCCACAAGTTCTGCAATCTTGGAGCAAATGGACAAAAACAATGTGAGATGGGGAGGTGCCGTAGGTGACTATAGAGATGATGTTGCAGATAAATTGAAAGTACGTTATATCCCTGCAGTTGGGCAAATGGAGTTCATGGAAGTCTTCTTTAGCCGTGGCGTTTCTGGACTTGTAGATGATGAAAATTTGACTTTTAAACGCTTGTTCAAAAATGCAGAAGAGCAGTTTTCCAACGGAGCGATCAAAGGATTTGGCGAGCTTCACACGAATAATAGTTTAAGCGGTCCAATAAACATTAGGCGAACGATCAGGACAGATAGCCCGGCAGTCCGAAAGATGTATTCCATTGCAAACAAATACAATGGATTTGTTCAGCTACATTCACAACATGACGAAAACTTTACCATTGATATTTTGAAGTTATCTGCTGAATTTCCAAATACCATTACTGTTTTGTCACATTGCTTGCCATTATCTCAGCCTAAAGATCTCGCTAACTTGTTCAGCCAGAGAAAGAATATTGTTTGTGAATTATCTGCACAGGGCTCTACGCACAATAAAATTCAAGGCATCAATCGTCCAGCTCGCGTATTTGACGACACTGGATTAAAACAAGCTTGGAAAAACCTAATTGAAACGTACCCTGATCAAATTATGATTGGTACAGATGCTTGTTGTGGTTGGTTCAACTCATATGGCGATATGGTTGCAGAGATTCGCAATAATCTTCTACCTTATCTTTCGCCTGAATTAATGGAGAAGGTTGCTTATAGAAATGCAGTTCGAATTTTTAAGCTTAACGAATAAATCCTGACTAAATTATTTCTAAATTAAATTCTTTGCGGAACTTATTAAGTTGCACAGCATTCAACCGAATTTTAGCTAATTTGTTAGTTTAGAAAAGGATTAGGCTGTTGCAATGAAAACGTCGCAAACACACAAACTCATACAAAGGTTGCACATGACTTTTGAGAGAAATCAAGCGCCTGATTTCATTGGATATTTTTTCAGTTTAGGTATTGAGTGGAAGTGATGCCTGCATTCGCTTCGAAGTACAAAGCGAGTCCTCATTCAATCGGTCGGCGCCGCGCTATGCGTTGGCTGCTTGCGCCATTGGCGGCGCTGGCCTCGTCAAACGCTTTGGCTGATGCCTTATGGATTGCAGATACGCACTCGCATTCTGCAATGCGCTTTAACGACAGCAGTTGTCTGCGTTGTGAGTTGACGCAATCGGGGGTGAGCCTTCTGTCTTGGGCATTGGTGGCGGACGGCCCGTTTATTCAACGCATGCCTAACGGGGGCATACAGGTTAATTTCAAAGCCAACCCCGAGCAATTTCGCGATGCATTCAATCGCATGCTCAAAGGCATGCAAAGGCGCATACAGATGGAAAATCTGCAGCTAGCGCTACATCCGGGTGATATTGATAGAGCGCTTCAAGGCGAGTTACGTATCGTGCTTTCCACCGAGGGCGCGCAATATCTCGGGGGCGATCCGCAACATTTGGAGGTCGTGTATGCGCAAGGCGTTAGGCAAATTGGCTTAGGCCATTTTGTGGAGGGCGATTTGCTCGATATCCGCACCGAAGCGCCCAAGCTCGGAGGTTTGAGTGAACTTGGACGCGAGGTGATCCGCCGATGCAACGCGATGGGGATTTTGGTCGATCTGGCGCACGCGACCGACCAGGCTGTGGCGCAGGCCTTGGAGGTCTCGCAGCAACCGATGCTGTGGTCGCACAGCGCCATAACGCGCCAGGCTACGGATTGGCGAAGCCGCAGCAACCATGTCATGAGCATCAGCCTGGCAAACGCGAAGGTGTTGGCACAGCGTGGCGGTGTGGTGGGTATCTGGCCTAGCCGCTTTAACTTTGAAGACCCCCGCGCCTATGTCGCGGCCTTGGGCGATGCGGTGGCGATGATTGGGGAAGACCATGTGGCTTTCGGAACCGACATGCAAGGCCTGGCACCCGCATCCACCATGATGACGAACTACAGCGGCATGCGCGAGGTTGTCAATCTCATGCTCGCGAGTAATATGCCCGAGAAATTGGTCCGTAAGCTGGCTGGCGAGAATTACGCCCGCTTGCTCAAAACCGTTATGCAAGCGCGCAGCGTTTCCTGAAGGTTCACTATGTACTTACCCAGCCAATTCGACCCCAAAGACCCGCAAGTGGCCATCGACATCATGCGGGCGCATCCCTTTGCTAGCCTGATTTCGACGGATGATGCGGGCCTGCCTTTTGTGACGCATTTGCCGGTGCACTGGGAGGCGCAGCCGGGGCAGGGGGCTGCGCACGGTGTCATACTTGGACATTGCGCGCGGGGTAATCCGCACTGGAAGTACCTACAGCAGCGCCCCCAGGGGGTGGTTACTTTTATGGGGCCCCATGCGTACATGTCGCCCAAGGTCTATCCGGATCTGGCACGCGTGCCAACCTGGAATTACGTGGCGGTGCATTGCGTGGTTGAGGCGAACGTGCTGGACGGGCATGATGCCAAGGACGCTTTGCTCAAGCAACTGATCGCGGACCATGAGCCGGCTTATGCCGACCAGTGGCGCGGTCTATCCGAAGATTACACGACGAAAATGCTTGGAGCTATCGTCGCTTTTTCTTTGAATATCATAAAGATACAGTGCAAAGTTAAAGTGAACCAGCATCGACCTGAGGCGCATGCCCGTATGCTGGAAATCTACGATGCGGGTGGCCCGGACGACCAAGCACTAGGTGCCTGGATGCGAAAAATGGGCTTGACCGGGGCTCCACAGTAGGTCTATTTGCCATGGCCAGCACCTTGCCCGACGACGCATATTGGATGCGCCTCGCTTTGGAGCAGGCGGCCTTAGCTGCACAGACCGGCGAAGTGCCGGTAGGTGCGGTGGTGGTGCACGAGGGTCGGTTGATTGCCACCGGGCAGAACCGCTGCGTTGCCGATAACGACCCGACCGCCCATGCCGAAGTGGTGGCGCTGCGCGCCGCGGCATTGGCGCTGGGCAATTACCGCTTGGAGGATTGCACTCTCTACGTGACGCTAGAGCCTTGCGCCATGTGCAGCGGCGCCTTGATCAATGGCCGACTCCAAAGAGTCGTCTTCGGGGCCACCGACGCGCGCGCAGGGGCTGCCGGTTCGGTGCTGGATATATTTGCTGTGAAAGCCCTGAACCACCACACCCAAGTGCAAGGCGGGCTGATGGCACAGGAGTGCGCCGATATCTTGCGTGATTTTTTTAAGCCCAAGCGAGTCAATATGAGCCCCTTGCGTGAAGACGCCCTGCGCACTCCCGATGCCCGGTTTATCAACTTGCCGGACTACCCTTGGGAGCCCCATTACCTGAGCGACCTGCCGGCTTTGGACGGCTTGCGCATGCACTACCTGGACGAGGGCCCCCAAGACGCGCAACTGACCTATTTATGCCTGCACGGCAACCCCGCCTGGAGCTATCTGTACCGCAAGATGATTCCGGTCTTTACCGGGGCAGGGCACCGCGTCGTGGCGCCGGACCTGATCGGCTTTGGCAAAAGCGACAAGGCTAAAAAAGACAGCGCCCACCTGTTTGACTTCCACCGCCAGGTATTGCTGGAGTTCGTGGAGCGCTTGGACTTACAAAACGTGGTTTTGGTAGTGCAGGATTGGGGCGGCATTTTTGGCTTGACCCTGCCCATGGAGGCGCCGCAGCGCTACGCTGGACTGTTGGCCATGAACACGCTGCTGGCCTGTGGCGATATGCCGCTGTCCCCTGGTTTTCTAGCTTGGCGCGCCTGGTGCGCAAGAAACGCAGAATTTGACGTAGGCAAGCTCTTCGCGCGTGGTAACAGCCATATGGCAGAGCCAGAGTGGCAAGCTTATAACGCGCCCTTTCCCGATGCGGGTCACCGTGCCGCTTTGCGTGTATTTCCGAACATGGTGCCCGAATTCATGGACACTCCAGGCGCGGCCATTGCGCGCCAAGCCCGCGATTTCTGGCAAACCGAGTGGGCAGGGCGCAGCTTTTTGGCCATCGGCCAGCAAGACCCAGTCCTCGGCGAGCCAGTGATGCGCGCTTTGCAAAGCCAGATTCGTGGCTGCGAACATGTGATGCTGCTGCCCGAGGCGGGGCATTTTGTGCAAGAGCATGGGCAGGTGATTGCGCAAGCGGCTGTCGATTTCTTCTCCGATCCACCTTTGGTTTAAGGGTTGCGGCTATCCCTTTGTAATTGCCAGTTCGTAGCCCTATTAAGCCCTTACAGTTAGCCATTCAGACCAAGCGCTCGTTAACGCGCAATTCCCAGCCATGAGCCATATTTACATCTATTCCCCATCCAGCGCCGTGCGCGACAAAGCCGCTTTTCGCCGGGGGGTGAAGCGTTTGCGCGCCTTGGGCCACGAGGTGGAAATCGACGCTGACGCCTTGTCCAGCTACCAGCGCTTTGCGGGTGATGACGCGACCCGCTTGGCAGCGATTGGGCGGGCGGCAGCCAGCGGCGCCGACCTGGCGATGATTTCGCGCGGCGGCTATGGACTAACCCGCATCCTGCCCGAGCTGCCCTATGCGGCTTTGGCCAAAGCGATTGAATTGGGCACCCAGTTTGTGGGCCTGAGCGATTTCACTGCTTTGCAGCTGGGTTTAATGGCCAAGACCGGCGCGATCTCTTGGCAAGGACCCTGCGTAGGTGAAGATTTCGGCACCGAGGACGAGCCCGACGAGATCATGCAAGCCTGTTTTGAAGATTTATTGCTGGCCCAGGGCGAAGGCGTGGGCTGGCGTGTCCCACGCGGCAAACAGGCGCAAGACCATGAGATTCATGGCGCCAAGCTGTGGGGCGGTAATTTGGCGGTTCTCGTCTCATTACTGGGTACACCTTTTTTCCCAAAGGTACGCGGCGGCGTGCTGTTTTTGGAAGATGTAGGTGAACATCCATACCGGCTTGAGCGCATGTTGACCCAGTTACTACACAGCGGCGCACTAGCCCAGCAAAAAGCCGTGGTGCTCGGTCAATTTACGAATTACAAACTCGTTGCGCACGACAAGGGCTTTAAGCTCAATACCGTCGTTCAATGGTTGCGCACGCAGGTTTCGATTCCCATCGTTACTGGTCTACCTTTGGGCCATGTGCCGACCAAGGTGCTGCTGCCGGTGGGCGCCAAAGTGGACCTAGTCCTCCAAGGGCAGGAAGCCCTGATGGCCTGGGGCCACCTTTGAGCGGCTCTTTATAGGGCCGAGGACTGGTGTCGAAGTGCATTGATTTCTGAATGCTTTTATTTACATAATATACATCGTATAAAGTAGAAACTGTTAATTCGGGGTGGCGAAGCACGTTTCTCAACAAGCTAAAACCTCAAACGCCGGTAAATTCAGGGCTTCGAACTCATGTCAAGATGCTTTGTAATCAGACGCGCGGACGCCCCTTTGCCTGCGGCTTGGGCAAAATCCAATGCATTCAACCCTTTTTCATTTTTAAGGGTGGCATCGGCGCCTTCGTCTAGCAGCAATCTGACGACTTCAGAATCGCCGTACATAGCGGCCATCATTAAAGGCGTGGATTTGTTAGGAGACTCTGCGTCTATGTAAGCCGAATGGTCCAGTAACAAGCGAATGACCGCTACTTGTCCAGCGGCTGAGGCGTAATGCAGGGGTGTCCAGCCGGTTTTGTTGACATCGGCATCTAATGCAATCAAGCGCTTACAGACCTCGACCATACCCGCCATGGCGGCCAACATCAAGGGGCTTTCACCAGCAGCATTGCGATATTCAACCTGAATAGACTTGGCTTGCAAAAGCAGGCCTAGCACCGCAGGTGACGGCTTTCTGATGGCAAGGACCAGTGGGTGTGAGCCCTCCGGGTTGAGGGTGTTTGGGTCAAATCCTCTCGCTAGCACGCGGGCTACGACCTGGGCGTTATCCTCCTTTAGGGCTTTGAAAAAATCATCGTAAGTTCCTGCGGAAACAGGAAAACTTATATATATAACAATTAAGTAAAGCCATGACTTAAAGTATTTCATGATGGAATATTAGACGCAGCTTTAAGAATTCAAAACCTAGGCCGGCCTAAAAAGACGAGAAAAATTCTCGCTACTCGCCTCGGCAATGTCCAGGACCGAGCATCCACGTACCGCAGCAATCTGTTTGGCTACTTCGGGAACATAAGAAGGTTTATTGGTTTTCCCACGATACGGAACTGGGGCAAGGTAAGGGCTGTCCGTTTCAATTAGAAGCCGATCCAAAGGCACCCAGGCCGCAATATCCCGAAGGTCCTGTGCGGTTTTAAATGTCACGATCCCGGAAAAAGAGATGTAAAAACCCCGATCCAAGGCTGCACGGGCGACCTGAGCGGTCTCGGTAAAACAGTGAAAAACACCCCCGGCGGATCCGGCAGATCCGTTCTCCCCCTCCTCGTCCAGGACTGCCAAGGTGTCATCAGAGGCGCTACGCGTGTGAATGACCAAGGGCTTGCCCAAGGCCCTGGCTGCACGGATGTGCACTCTGAAGCGCTCTCTTTGCCAATGCATTTCTTGAACGGTGCGCCCATTGAGGCGATAATAATCCAGCCCGGTTTCACCGATGGCGAGTACTTTGGGCAATGCGCCAAGCCCGAGCAAATCATCCAAGGATGGTTCGCGCACGTCTTCGTTGTCGGGATGTACTCCCGCTGTCGCCCAAAAATTTTCAAAGTCAAGCGCCAAGCCATGTACGCGTGGAAACTCTTCGAGCGTCGTGCAAATGCAAAGGGCCCGGGTAACTTGCGCAGCATCCATGGCGCTACGGATGGCTGTCAGATCGCCAAATAACTCTGGAAAAGAAAGGTGGCAGTGCGAGTCAGTAAACACGAGGAGAGCGCTCAAAAGAGGGGCGAGCCGGATAATGGCAGGCGCATTGCATCAAGAAACCGTGTGATTGACGCGCCGGGTCGACAGCAGGGGCCCCAAGCTCGCCTCAATTTTTTGCTTTAAGCGGACACCGCGGTCATCCGCAGAAAATCGCACACCCACGCCCTGGGTTCTGCCCGCGGAGGATTCGGGCGGAGTAATCCAGGCAACAGCACCAACGACCGGATAGCGCTGCATGTCGTCTGGAAGCGACAGTAGGCCATACAAATCCTCGCCCAATTGGTATTCGCGGTTCGTCGGTATGAATAAACCACCCTCTTTGAAAAGTGGTATGTAGGCGCGATATAGCTCTTGCTGCGACTCAAACCGCAATTGCAGGATGCTCGGGCGCGAAGTCGCACCAGTGAGAACCGATTCAGACCACAGGCTATTTGGCGACGTTGGCAATGAAGACATGCAATGGAGGGCTTCAGATTAGAGAATTTCGTTTAGCCAGAACACTCTGGGCTTGGGCCATCAACATTTCAATAAAGAGTCCCGTATTGAAGGGATGGTCCATAGTGCGCCTGTGGTCTCGCAGCGTTGCGCTCCATTGTGCCAAGTCTGCCAAAGGCACTTGAAAATTGAGGTCCTGCGATGCAAAAAAACGCGGCGCCCCTGACACAGACATCGCCATCAGGTCGTGGCACAGTTGCTGCTGCGTCCCCAGTAGCTGCTGGGGCGTCCAATCGCGCACCGTCTGCAAATCGCCGCGCGCCATGGCCAGGGGAATAGCCGCCCAGAGCGCCGGATCTTGCCCGGAGCGCGCCCAATACAAGGCGGCCTCAGGTCGTCCGCCGCAAGCGCGCAGCGCCACGCCCGCTTGCGTAGGCTCCAATCCTTGTGCGCCCAGCCATTGCATTGCCAGCGCTTGGCCCGGCCAGACCATGCTGTGCGCCAGGCAACGGCTGCGGATCGTCGGCAGCAGTTGGTGCACGGCTTCGCTTGCCAACACAAAGCGCACATCCCCAGGCGGCTCTTCCAGAGTCTTGAGCAGGGCGTTCGCGGTAAAACCGTTCATATCCTCCGCGGGGTAGACCAGTACCGCTTTGCCGCGTCCGCGTGCACTGGTGCGCTGCGAAAAATCCACCGCATCGCGCATCGCTTCGATGCGGATTTCTTTGCTTGGTTTGCGTTTTTTTTCGTCCAGGTCAGCCTGTGCTTTTTCTGCAAGAGGCCATCCCAATTCCAACATCCATGTTTCCGGCATCAGCACGCAGAGGTCGGCATGGGTTCGAACATCGATCGCGTGGCAACTGCCGCACTGGCCGCAAGCCCCGTCGGCATGTGGTTTTTCGCACAACCAGGCTTTAACTAAGCCCAGCGCCAGCGCATACTGGCCTAAGCCTGCGGGCCCAGACAGCAACCAGGCATGGCCACGCTGCGCCAGCAGCCTATGACTTTGGTCAGCAATCCAAGGCGCATTTTCGACGTTCATCAGCTCGGTACCTTGCTTAAAAAGCCGTTGGCCTGCAGGGCTGCCATGACCTCATCGCGCACAGCCTGCGGATTTTGGTCGGCACGGATACGGGCAAAGCGCTGCGGCTCTTGGGCGCAACGGGCCGCATAGCCGCCGGCCACCGCTTCAAAAAAGGCCAGAGGTTGCGATTCAAATTTGTCCGGTACGCGTGCACCTGCAAGGCGCGCGGCGGCCACCGAGGGCGGCAAGTGAAACCAGATGGTGAGGCGCGGCTGTAGTAGAGCCTCGGTTCCATCATCGCTACCCTGGACCCATTGCTCCAAGGTTTGCAAAACCGCGAGATTAAATCCCCGCCCCGCGCCTTGGTAGGCAAAAGTAGCATCGGTAAACCGGTCGCACAAGACCACCCTGCCCTGCGCCAAGGCAGGCGCGATCACGCGCTTGATATGGTCACGCCGCGCGGCAAACACCAGCAGGGATTCGGTTAATGCATCCATCGGGTCGTTTAACACCAACTGGCGCAAGGTTTCGGCCAGTGGCGTGCCGCCGGGCTCGCGGGTACGCGTCACGCTGCGGCCCTGGGCTTCAAAGGCCTGCGCCACGGCTTCGATATGGGTGGACTTGCCAGCACCATCGATGCCTTCAAAGCTGATAAAAAGTCCTGCGCTGTGTTGCATTGCTGGGTAGGACGGCGAAAGCTGCTAGGGGCCGCGTTGGTATTTATTGACCGCGCGATTGTGCTCTTCCAGTGTCGCGCTAAATTCGCTGCTGCCATCGCCGCGGGCCACAAAAAACAGGGCTTTGGACGCTGCCGGGTGCAAAGCTGCATGCAGCGCCGCCCTACCTGGCATAGAAATCGGTGTGGGCGGCAGGCCTTCGCGCGTGTAGGTGTTGTATGGCGTGTCGGTCGTTAAATCGGACCGCCGGATATTGCCGTCAAAGCGAGTGCCCATGCCATAAATGACTGTGGGATCGGTCTGCAGTCGCATGCCCAAAACCAGCCGGTTATGGAACACGGCCGAAATCTGTCCCTGATCACTGAGCAAGCCGGTTTCCTTTTCCACAATACTGGCCAGGATCAAGGCTTGCTCCTGCGTTTTTAAGGGGATTTTGGTGTTGCGTTGCGCCCAAGCGGCATCCAGGTGCCTATCCATCGCCCGCATGGCACGGCGCAATACCGCCAGATCGGTAGATCCTTTGGAATAGGTGTAGGTATCGGGGAAAAAGCGTCCTTCAGGGTGCAGGCCCGGCCGCTCCAGGGCCTGCATGAGCTGGGCGTCGCTCAGTTGGGCGGTGTCGGGCTTTAATCGATCAGCTTTGCGCAAGGCCTCGCGCACTTGGCGGATATTCCAGCCTTCCACCAGCGTCACACTGCCCGAGGACTCGTCGCCACGCACCAGTTTTTGCAAAATCTGCCGGGGACTGACTTGCCCGCTCCACTCGTAGCTGCCCGCGCGGATTTGCCTTGACTGCCCCGAGAGCCGGAACCAAAGATACAACAGTGTGGCGTTGACGGGGACGCCTGCCTTGGCCACTAAGGCGGCCACTTCCTTGGGGCTGGTTCCTGGCTCAATCGAAAACTCTGCTACTGCCTGCGGCAGCGTGATCGGAAACCAAAGCCACCAAGCGCTTGCAGCGCCCAGTACCAACAGCAGCGGGATGAGTAAGCGGAAAAAGAAAAAACGCACGCTGCATCTGCCCCATATGAAAGAACCAGCCGATGATAAAGGATGGATCTTGGCACCATTGCTTGACCAAGATCAATCGCAGGATGCATATCGCTAAAACCGGATGGCAAGCGCGCTGATTTGAACCCAAGATGGACTAGCCTTGCAGACCAAGGACTTTCGTCCTGCGGGGAACAGACATGATGGATACGCTGGTGTGCACCGATGCGGTAAGGGCGGTCGATTTGACCGCGATGGTTAAGCAATCAGGCTTGACGCACTGGCAATTGGCCGGGCGGTCGCTCTTACCCGTGGTGCAAGGTGGCATGGGGGTGGGTATTTCGGCGGGCGGTTTGGCCGGGGCTGTGGCGGCGACAGGGGCGCTAGGTACAGTGTCCTCGGTGGATTTGCGCCGTTTACACCCGGACCTGATGGCCCAGACCGGCCACCTGGACAAAGAGCCCGATGCGCGTCAAACCATAGAAGCAGCCAATCTAGTAGGTCTAGACCGGGAAATCCGCCGCGCCAAAGCGCTATCGGGCGGTCGCGGCGCTGTTGCCGTAAACATCATGAAGGCGCTCAGCCAATACAGCGGCCTGGTGCAACAAGCCTTAGAAAGCGGCGCCGATGCGCTGGTGGTGGGCGCCGGTCTGCCGCTGGACTTGCCCGATATGGCGCGTGACTTTCCCGGCACCGCTTTGATACCGATTTTGTCAGATGCCCGTGGCGTGCAGCTGGTAGTGCGCAAATGGGAAAAGCGTGGGCGTTTGCCCGACGCCGTGGTGATCGAGCACCCGCGTTTGGCAGGCGGCCATCTGGGCGCTGCCAAGGTGGCGGATTTGCAGGACCGCCGCTTTGATTTTGATGTGGCGATTCCGCAGGTGCTGGCGTATTTCAAAAGCGCAGGCCTGGAAGGAAAAATCCCGCTCATTGCCGCTGGTGGTATTTCCACGCGCGAAGACATCTTGCGCCTGCAAGGTTTGGGCGCATCGGCGGTGCAACTGGGCACCGCGTTTGCAGTCACGCGCGAATGCGATGCGGCCGAAGGCTTTAAGCGCGTGCTGGCCAACGCTCAGCCCAAAGACATTGTGGAGTTCATGAGCGTCTCGGGCCTGCCCGCGCGCGCGGTGCGCACGCCCTGGCTGAATAAATACCTGCGCATCGTGCCCAAGCTGCAAGCGGCGGCGCACCAAAAAAAGAAATGCAATATGTCTTTTGACTGCCTGGCCCATTGCGGCCTGCGCGATGGGGATGCCAGCATCGGCCAGTTTTGTATCGACCAGCAATTGGGCCATGCCTTTGAAGGTGATACGCAAAAAGGCTTGTTTTTTCGCGGTGCCGGGGCCTTGCCCTTTGGCAAGCAAATCCGCTCGGTGGCGGAGTTAATGCAATGGCTGCTAGGCGCCATCGAGCCGCAGCCATTTACTAGGGAGTTGGTATGAGCGCCTTCAGTCTGGATGCGGCGCCTGGCGCATTGCCCGCGCAAAGTATCAGCATCGATGTCTTGCAGGAAAAATACCTCAAGGCCGGTGAAAGCTCGGCGCAAGATGTCTATTTGCGCGTGGCCCGCGCCTTGGCCTCGGTGGAAGCGCCGGGTGAGCAGGAACGCTACACAGCCCTGTTTTTAGCCAACCTCATGGATGGCGCCATCGGTGCTGGTCGCATCATGAGCTCGGCCGGTGCGGGGCTGGAGGCGACTTTGATTAACTGCTTTGTGCAGCCCGTGGGCGATTGCATCCAAGGCATGGACGACCAAGGCTATCCCGGCATTTACGAAGCCTTGCGCGAATCGGCCGAAACCATGCGGCGCGGTGGTGGCGTTGGCTATGATTTTTCGCGCATCCGCCCGCGCGGCGCCTACGTCAAAGGCACAGGCTCGCTAGCCTCCGGGCCCTGCAGTTACATCAATGTGTTTGACCAGTCCTGCGCCACCGTGGAGAGTGCCGGTGCGCGGCGCGGTGCGCAAATGGCGGTGCTACGCATTGACCATCCGGATGTGCTGGAATTCATCGCTGCCAAGCGCACGCCCGGACGCTGGAACAATTTCAATGTCTCGGTGGCGGTGAGCGATGCATTCATCGCCGCCTTGCAATCGCAACAGCCCTGGGATTTGGTGCACTCTGCCAAGCCAGGTGAAGAAAGATTGGCCCAGGGCGCTCACCAACGTGAAGATGGTGTGTGGGTTTATGCCTCGCTGGCCGCGCAGCAATTGTGGGACAGCGTGATGCAATCGGCCTACGACTATGCCGAACCCGGCATCTTGTTTTTAGACACGATTGCACGCGACAACAATTTGCGCGCCATGGAGACGATTTGCGCCACCAACCCTTGTGGCGAACAACCGCTCCCGCCCTATGGCTGCTGCGATCTGGGGCCGGTGATCTTGCCGCGCTTTGTGCGCCATCCCTTCGGATTTACGGGAACCCCAAGCTTTGATTTCGAGGCTTTTACGCAAGCGGTAGCGCTGCAAGTGCGGGCCTTGGACAATGTGTTGGACCTCACCTTCTGGCCCCTGCCCCAGCAACAAGCCGAGGCTATGGCCAAGCGCCGTATTGGCGTGGGCTTTACCGGCTTGGGCAACGCGTTGGCCATGCTCTGTCTGCGTTACGACAGCGATGCCGGTCGCGCCATGGCCGCCGAGATGGCATGCCAGATGCGCGATGCCGCGTATGCCGCTTCGATTGCACTGGCTATCGAACGCGGCCCCTTCGAATTGTTTGACGCCAGCGCTTTTTTTCAGGAGGGCAACTTTGCCAGCCGCCTGCCGGTGCATTTGCAAGAAGCGATTTGCACCCATGGTTTGCGCAACAGCCACTTGCTTTCGATTGCGCCAACCGGTACCGTTAGCCTGGCCTTTGCGGACAATGCGTCCAACGGCATAGAGCCCTCGTTTTCCTGGGTATACCGGCGCAAAAAGCGCTTGGCAGATGGCAGCACGCTGGACTATGCCGTAGAAGACCATGCCTGGCGCTTGTACCGTCACCTCGGGGGCGACGTAGACCATCTGCCCGACTACTTTGTCTGCGCGTTGGAGATGCCTGCGCAGGACCACATTGCCATGATGCAGGCGGTGCAGCCCTATATCGACACGGCGATTTCCAAGACCGTGAACGTGCCGGTGGACTACCCCTTTGCGCAGTTTCGCGACTTGTACCTACAAGCTTGGCAGGCCGGCCTCAAGGGCATGGCCACCTATCGCCCCAATGCGATTTTGGGTTCGGTGTTGGACGTATTGCCGCTTGCCGTACCTCTGAACATCGCAATGCCGGACCCCCATGCTGACCCGATGCGCAGCGTCATCGAAAGCCGCCCTAAAGGCGCGCTGTCTGCAGTCGCAGAAAAAATTGAATACTGGACGCAAGAGGGCCACAAAACTTTGTATCTGATCGTCTCGTTCCTGCCGGTACATGGGCCGCAGGGCGCGGCAGATCGGGCGATTGAGTTCTTTATGCCAGTGGGCCAAAGCGGTGAATCGCAGCAGTGGATGACGTCCAGCATGCGCCTTCTGTCACTGGCGGCGCGCGGCGGATTTTTGCAGCGCGCCTTGGGCGATATGCGTAAAGTGGCCTGGGACCGTGGGCCGGTGCGCCTGGGCAGCTTTGCGCGTGCGGATGGCGCGCAGGTGCCGCTGTGGCACGATTCGGAAGTGGCAGCTATCGCGTTTGCCATCGAAAACATTATTGCGATGCGCTTAAGCGGCCAGACGCAGGACAAGAGCGCAGACCAAGTAGATGTAGGCCTGAGTCCGCACACTTTGGGTGGCAAAAAATGCCCGGAATGCGGTGCCCGTGCGGTCATCAAAAAAGACGGTTGCGAACACTGCGGCGCCTGCGGGTGGCTGGGAAGTTGCGGCTAAAAGACGCTTTTTGACCTAGGTCAAGCCCAATGTGCGCCAGCCATGCGACAGTGCGGCGCATGTCCGAAACCCAAGCCAAGCCCACGCATTCAAGCATCCGCATCATCCACGAAGAGCATGCCTCGCTAGCGGCCATGTTGCGCTCGAGCCTGATGATGGTGCAGCGCGGCCCGCAAGACCAGCCCGAGCGCTTTTTTGACGTGATGCGCGCCATGTTGTTTTACATGGACGAGTTTCCCGAGCGCTTGCACCACACCAAGGAAAGTGAATTGCTGTTCCCCACAGTGGCCGCGCGCTCTATGGAAGCGCGCGAAGTGGTGGGCCAGCTCAACCACGAGCATGCAGTGGCCGAGTCCAAAGTGCGCGAAATGCAGCACCTGCTTTTGGCTTGGGAGCTACTGGGCGATTCGCGCCGAGAGCGTTTTGAAATCGCGCTCAAAGCGTATGTAGATTTTTACCTGCAGCACATGCAACTGGAAGAAACCGTGGTGCTGGCCCAGGCCTTGCAGGTTTTGGACGATGGTGATTGGAAGTCACTCAATAGTGCGTTTTCGGTGCAAGGCAACCCGCTCACCGGTAAATACCCGCGCGAGCCTTTGTACGACCGTTTGTTCACCCGCATTACTATGCACGCTCCGGCGCCTATCGGTCTGGGGCCTTAATCCACTTGGACAGCCCTATGCACTATATGCGACCTACTCCCCTTTTCGATCTGCTTTGGCAAGGTCTGCGTCATCCCATAGGCTTGATTGCAAGCGCATGTCTGGTCTTCGCGACGCTGCCGGTGATTGCAAGTGCCGGAGAATTTCCCACCACATCCCCCTCGCAACTGCCTGGGTCTTTGCAAGAGCTGTATGCCCGCGAGCAGCCCAATTTGGGTAAGTACGGCCACTGCGCCGCCGGTTTTGACAGCCGCACCGATGGTTTGAAAATGGCCTTGAGTTGCTCTATTTACGTGCGCTCATCGGCCCAGGGCGCGCGGCTGGCGGTCAAGCTCTGCAACGAGCGCGCAGACTTTCTCAAGATCAAGGCGCGCTGTAGTCTGATCGTGGACTAGGGCCCGGCCCTGCTGCCAGGGCCAAGGCGCCACCTTGCCCATCGACCAGCCTAGGCCTATGGACGAGGCCTCGCCGTCTTGGTTTGCGTGGGTAAGGTGGGATTGCGCGCGCTGTAAGCTGCCTTAGCCCGGCACAGCACGCGGGTTTGGGGGTGGCACGCATAATTGCACCCATGTTGACCGCCCCACCCGCCTCTGCCCACGCCCCCAACCTGCCATCTAGCCAGCCCGCCGCCGACTACACCCTAGACTCGGGCGCCGCGCCTTTAGACCACTTGGGCATCATCGCCCTGAATGGCCCGGACGCTGCCAGCTTCATCCACAACCAACTGACGAACGACTTTCTATTGCTGGACGCGCAGCATGCGCGACTGGCGGCTTTTTGCAGCGCCAAGGGCCGCATGCAGGCCAGCTTTATCGGCCTGCACGGCCAGAGCGAACAATTGCTGCTAGTTTGCAGCCGCGACCTGCTGGCCGCCACGCTCAAGCGCCTATCCATGTTTGTGCTGCGCGCCAAAGTCAAGCTGCATGACGCCAGCAGCGAATACGCACTGTGGGGCTTGATGGGTTCGGCCTGCATTACCTTGCCGGATAGCGCCCCTTGGACCGCCGCGCAAATGGATGGCGCGCTGGTCATTGGCCTGTACCCAGCACAGCAAATCCGCCGCCAACTCTGGATAGGCGCCGCCAACAGCACGCCCGCACATGCGCCGCTTGGCTGTGCCGCCGATTGGGCTTTGGGCGAAGTGCTGTCGGGCATTGCCACGATCAGCGCGCCGGTATTTGAAGCCTTTGTGCCGCAAATGCTTAACTTCGAATCCGTGGGCGGCGTAAATTTCAAAAAAGGGTGTTACCCCGGCCAGGAAGTCGTGGCGCGCAGCCAGTTTCGCGGCACGCTAAAGCGGCGTGCTTACATTTTGCGCACGGTGGATGCCTGGCCCCAGGGAGCAGACCCGATCTTGGCAGTCGGGCAGGAAGTGTTTTCGGCAATAGACGCTGAACAGGCCTGCGGCACGGTGGTGCAAACTGCTTACGCGCCCGATGGGCGTTTGCTGTGCATTGCCAGCTTGCAGACGCAGGCTGCAGATAGTGGCGACTTGCACGCCGGCAAGGCTGGCGGCCCGGCCTTGGAAATCCTGCCGCTGCCCTACCCGCTACTGGAAGATATTTAGACCCTCTGGGCAAGCTCGGCCAAATTCCAAATCAGTCATTGCGAACGAAGTGAAGCAATCCACCTCGTTTTTTTTGTCAACTACGTCTGGATCGCCACGTCGCTGTGCTCCTCGCGATGACGCACTGAGGTAGCTGCTGGCGCGATGACGAACTGAGGTAGATGCGGGCCCGATGACGAACTGAGGTAGCTGCTGGCGCGATGACGAACTGAGGTAATCGCGGCCTAGAGCCATTCAAGCATGCGTCGCAGCTACATGTTGGCGCACCACGCGCGACCATCCGGCGCCGCGCAACAGGGGGCTCACAACCAATCCATCGACCTGCGCATGTGCGCCTGGCAAAAGGCGCCCGCAAGCTATCTCTTGGTTCATCGCGTTATAAAGCACGCAGTGCTGCGCGGCCTCATCTTGCGGCTCTGCGGGACGCAGGCTGCTAACCGCCTCGTGCAGGCTGTTCCAATCCCCAAGGACAGCGCGCACCGGCGATTGCCCTTGTTCAAAGCTCGTCAGTAAATCGCGCAAGACCTGGGGCACGGGCAATGACACTTTGGCCACCGGGTCGGCAAACACATAGACCAATTCAGCGCCTACCAGCAATTCCTCGCCCCGGAAAATACCGCTAACCAACTGCAGCGAACTATTGCCGACGCGCGCGCAGCGCAAACCCACGTCCAGCACATCGTCATACACCGCAGAGGCATGAAACTCCAGTGTTGATTTGCGCACAAACAAATCGCCACCCATGGCGCGCAAGCTTTGTTCATAAGGTAAGGCCAGTGCACGCCAGTAGTCGGCCAGCGCGGTATCGACGTACATCAGGTAATGCGGATTGAAAACGATTTTTTGCAAATCCACCTCCGCCCAGCGCACGCGCAGGCGGTGAAAGAAACGGAATGAGGCGCGCGTGGTGGCGTCTGGCATAGCGCAACAACCTTTCAGTAAGTCTTGGTGAGCGCCAATGGTAGCGCGGCGCTAGGCTTCAGCCGCTCAGTCCGGTAGTACCGCTGTAGCTTCAATTTCTACTTGCGCGCGGTCTTCCAGCAGGGCCACGACTTGCACTAAGGTCATTACCGGGTAATGGCGACCCATCACTTCCTGGTACACCCGGCCTAGCTCGCGGGCACGGCGCAGGTATTCTTGCTTGTCGGTGACATACCAGGTCATGCGCACCACATGCTGCGGCCCGGCTTGGGCGCAGGCCAGGGTGTCGACGATGTTTTGCAAGGCCTGGCGGCACTGGGCCACAAAGTCGTCGCTTTCGAACTGGCACTGGCCGTTCCAGCCGATCATGCCGGCAAGAAATACCGTGCGGCCACTAGCCACGATGCCGTTGGAATAGCCTTTGGCCGGAAGCCAGCCGGGCGGTTGCAAGGTTTGAAACATGGGGTGTCCTAGCTTTGGAGTTGGCGCAGCTTAAAGCGCTGCAGTTTGCCGGTTTCGGTGCGCGGAAGGCTTGCAACAAATTCCAGCTTGCGCGGGTATTTAAAGGGCGCGATGCTGTGCTTCACATGCTCTTGTAGCGTGACGGCCATTTCTGAATCCCCGCTGTGCCCCGGTTTGAGCACCACAAAGGCCTGCACAATCTGGCCGCGTTCGGCATCAGGCATGCCGACCACCGCACATTCGAGCACCGCCGCATGCAGCAACAAGGCGCTTTCCACTTCAGGCCCGGCAATGTTGTAACCGGCCGAAATAATCATGTCGTCATTGCGCGCGCAGTAGCTGAAATAACCATCGGCATCCATCACAAAGGTATCGCCAGGCAGGTTCCAACCCGCCACTACATAGTCGCGCTGGCGCGGGTCGTCCAAATAGCGGCAGCCCGTAGCACCGCGCACTGCCAAGCGACCTGGCGTGCCCGGCGGCACCGGCTGCATTTGCGCATCCACGACACGCGCCTCGTAGCCTGGCACCACTTTGCCGATGCTGCCATCGCGCACATCGCTGCCTGCGCTAGCGATGTAAATATGGATCACTTCCGTACCGCCAATGCCGTCGGTGATTTGCAGACCTGTGGCCTGCTTCCAGGCCTGGCGCGTGGCATCGGGCAAGGCCTCGCCCGCGCTGACCGGGTGCTTGAGGCTTGATAGGTCGTGCTCCAAGGCCAGCGCCGCCATTTGCCGGTACATGGTGGGCGCGGTGTAGCACTGTGTGGCGCGGTATTTGGCGATGGTGTGCAACAAGGATTCGGGCGTATGCCGCTCTAGCAGCACGGTGCTGGCACCAAAGCGCAAGGGAAAAGCCAACAGGCCGCCCAGTCCAAACGTAAAGGCCACGGGCGGCGTACCGCAGACCACATCGTCCGCATCCATGTGCAGCACATGGCGCGGAAACAAATCGCACATGGCCAGTACATCGCGGTGGAAATGCATGGTGCCTTTAGGCTTGCCGGTGGTGCCGCTGGTGAAGGCGATCAGGCACACATCGTCACGGCTGGTGGGGTGCGGCGTCCATGCAGCGCTATGCGCTTGCATGCGTGCTTCCAGGCCGTCAGGCGCATCGCTGCGAAAAGCCAGTATTTGCTGCAATAGTGGCTGGTATTGCGCATGCCCCGGCGTTTGGCAAAACTGCAGCTCTTCCAATAAGGCGGCGTCGCACAAAGCGGCGCTGACCTGGGCTTTGGCGATGATGGTGGCCAGCTCGGTGGCGCGCAGCATGGGCATGGTAGGCACCACGACCATGCCCGCTTGCAAGGCCGCTAAAAAGCAGGCGGCCATCATGGGCGTGTTGGCGCCGCGCAGCAAGAGGCGATTGCCCGGCACCAGGCCCATGTCTTGGGTCAATACTTGCCCGATGCGGTGGCAGTGGTCGCTTAGCTGCGCATAGGTCCAGGCGATCTCGACTGGCCCCGCAGGCCCCGGTGCCATGCCGCGAATCGCAATGCGCTCGCCCCTGCCCTCTGCCACATGGCGGTCCACCAGTTCGGCGCCACAGTTGAGGATAGCGGGGTACTGCAGCTCGGGCACATCCGCCTGAAAGACCGGCCATTCTTTCTGTGGCGGTAAGTGGTCGCGGGCGAAGTTATCGCTATGGCTGCTGGGCGCTAGAACATTCCAGTCTTGCATGCGAATTACCCCTTGATCAGGTCGCGGCCAATAATGAGTTGCTGCACTTCGGTGGCGCCTTCATAAATCCGCAAGGCGCGGATTTCACGGTACAGTGATTCGACGATGCTGCCTTTTTTCACGCCCATACCGCCGTGCATTTGCACCGCCATGTCGATGATGGTTTGCGCGCTTTCAGTAGCGTTCATCTTGGCCATGGCGGCTTCTCGGGTTACACGCTGACCCTGGTCACGCAGCCAGGCGGCGCGGTAGGTGAGCAAGGTGGCGGCGTCCAATAGCGTAGCCATATCGGCCAACTTGCATTGCGTAATCTGAAAATCCGCCAGGCTTTGGCCAAACATCTTGCGCTGACGCGCCCAATCCAGGGATGCATGCAAAGCCCGGCGTGCAAAGCCCAGGGACGCAGCAGCCACCGAAGTGCGGAACACATCGAGCGTCGCCATCGCCACTTTGAAACCTTCGCCAGCCTTGCCTATGTGCGCGCTTTCGGGCAGGCGCACCGCGTCAAAGCGCAAGGTGGCCAGAGGGTGCGGGGCCATCACGTCGATGCGCTCTTCAATCACCAAACCGGGCGTGTCGGCGTCCACGATAAAAGCCGAAATACCGCGCGCTCCCGGTGCTTCGCCGGTGCGGGCAAACACCACATAAAAACCGGCGATGCCGCCATTAGAAATCCAGGTCTTGCGTCCATTCAATTCATAGCCGCCTTCCACCAACGTGGCGCTGCACTGCATGGCCGCCACGTCCGAACCGGCATCGGGTTCGCTCAGCGCAAACGCAGCCAGGCTTTCACCGCGCACCACACGCGGCAAGTACTTGGCTTGTTGCTCTTGCGTACCCATCAGGCTGATAGCGCCACTGCCCAGGCCTTGCATGGCAAAGGCAAAGTCGGCCAGGCCTTCGTGGTAGGCCAGGGTTTCGCGCAGCAGACAAAGGCGACGCGTGTCTATCTGCTCTGCAGCGCCGCCGTGCGCGCTACCTGCTACTGCATGCGCCAGCCAGCCGCCCTGCCCCATGCGGCCTACCAGCGTGATGCAGCGGGCATCCACTGCGGCGCGAGATTCGTCGTGCGTGGCGTCTTGCAAATGCGAGGCGCACCAGGTATCAAGCGCGGTTTTGAAGCTGCGATGGCCGTCCTCAAAGAAAGGCCAGTGCATTTGGCTGTGCGGGTTGGCGTCCATATCAGTCCCCTTCAAACACGGGTGTTTGCTTGGCTACAAAGGCATGGTAGGCGCGGTGGAAATCATTGGTCGCCATGCAGATAGCCTGGGCCTGGGCTTCGGCTTCGATGGCCTCGTCCACGCCCATATTCCATTCCTGCTGCAACATTTTTTTGGTCATGCCGTTGGCAAACGTCGGGCCGCTGGCCAGTTGCGCAGCCATGGCCTGCGCTTGGTCGCGCAAGTCTTCTGGCGTGCACACGCGGTTGTAAAAACCCCAGCGCTCGGCCTCTTCACCGCCCAGGCCGCGCCCGGTAAACAGCAATTCGCTGGCGCGGCCCTGGCCGATCATGCGCGGCAGCAGCGCGCAGGCGCCCATGTCGCAACCGGCTAGGCCCACTTTATTGAACAAAAAATAGGTTTTGCTGCGCGCGGTGCCAAAGCGCATGTCGGAGGCCAGCGCCAGCAAAGCACCGGCTCCGGCGCAAATGCCGTCGATGGCGGCGACGATGGGTTGCGGGCAGGCGCGCATGGCTTTGACCAGGTCGCCGGTCATGCGGGTAAAGGTCAGCAAGCCGGGCATGTCTAATTTGGTGAGTGGGCCGATGATTTCATGCACATCCCCGCCCGAGCAAAAGTTGCCGCCCTCGCCGGTGAGCACCACGGCATGCACATCGGGCGCATAGACCAGTGCGCGAAACAAGTCGCGCAGTTCGGCATACGAATCAAAGGACAGCGGGTTTTTGCGCTCGGGTCGGTTGAGGCTGATGGTGGCGACATGGTCCGCCACGCTGAACTTGAAATGCTGCGCCTGGTAGTTGTGCAACACATGGTTGTGGCCGGGCAATTGCTGGGCTTGACCGGGAAGGTATTTGGTGCTCATAGTTTCTCCTTGCGGGCGCTGCTGCGCATGGGGCGGGGGTTGGCGGTTTTGAGGGTGCCTAAAAGCGTGGCCAACTGGCTTTGCTCTTTGCTGCTTAATGGGGACAAAAGTTCGCGCACCCAAGCCTGGTGCGCCTGGGCCATGGTGGAAAAGGTGTTGTGCCCGGCCTCGGTCAGGCTTAAGCGGTAGGAGCGCCGGTCGCCGGGTACCGGCAGGCGCTGCACCAGTTGTTCGCGCTCCAGTTGGTCCACGATGGTGGTGACGTTGCCGCCGGTCACCATCATGCGGCGCGAGACCTCGCCCATGGCCAGGCCTGCGGGCTCGCGTTCGAGCTGGGCCATCAAGTCAAAACGCGGCAGCGTGATGCCAAACTGCTCGCGCAAGCGCTGGCGTATGGTGTCTTCTATGCGCGTGGTGCACGAGAGCATTCGCAGCCACAAGCGCAGCGAGGCATGGTGGTCCGCATGCGCGCGCTGCTCCATATCCGTGTTTTGGCGCGCATTCACGAAGCGCGCTCCTCGCTGGCAGCGCTTTGGGCCTGGGCTTGCAGGGCGCGCTCGCGGGCAAAACCGGCTTCGAGTTGCGGCTTGCCAGACACGTAGGACTTTGGCCAGTCCATACCGGTGTAACCTATGCGTGCGGCTTCGGTCAGCGTCCAAGCCGGATTCGCTAGATGCGGCCTGGCCACGGCGCACAAGTCAGCACGCCCGGCTGCGATCACACTGTTGACATGGTCGGCTTCGCTGATCGCGCCGACGGCCATGGTGGCAATACGCGCCTCCTGGCGGATGCGGTCGGCAAACGGTGTTTGGTACATGCGCCCATAGGTGGGCTTTTGGTGCGGGCTGACCTGTCCGCTGGAGCAATCAATCATGTCCGCGCCCGCTGCTTTGAAGGCCTGCGCGATCTGCACTGCGTCTGCGGGCGTAATGCCACCCTCCACCCAGTCGTGCGCCGAAATACGCACCGACATGGGTAAATGATCGGGCCACGCAGCGCGCACTGCGGCAAAGACTTCCAGCGGGTAGCGCAAGCGATTGGCCAGCGTGCCGCCGTAGTCGTCGGTGCGCAGGTTGGTCAAGGGCGAGATATAGCCTGAGAGCAAATATCCGTGCGCGCAGTGCAACTCCAGCCAGTCAAAGCCCGCTTGCGCAGCACGCAGCGTGGAAGCTACAAAGTCCGCTTTGATCCGATCCATATCGGCGCGGTCCATGGCGCGGGGCAACGGGCCATTGTCCAAATAGGGCTTTGCAGAAGCGGCTAGCAGCGGCCAATTGCCTTCGGGCAAGGGCTGGTCCATGCCCGCTCCCTGCCAGGGCACGCAAGTAGAGGCTTTGGCACCGGCGTGGCCGATTTGCAGCGCGATTTTGGCGTCGGTTTGGCTGTGCACCCATTTGACAATGCGGCGCCAGTCCTGCATTTGCTGGTCGGTCCACAAGCCGGGGCAGCCGGGGGTGATACGCGCATCCGGGCTGGTGCAAGTCATCTCGGCCATGACCATGGCCGCGCCACCCATGGCGCGTGCGCCCAGGTGGACCAGGTGGTAATCCGCCGCCCGTCCATCCACGCACTGGTATTGCGCCATGGGCGATACCACTACCCGGTTTTTGAGGGTGATCGAGCGCAAACTAAAGGGCGTGAACATGGGCGGGCGTCCGTCATGGATATCAGCGCGCCCCGCGAACCAGCGTTCATAACCCTCCAGCCAGCCCGCATCCCGCAAGCGCAGGTTTTCATGGCTGATGCGTTGGCTGCGCGTGAGCATGGAATACATAAATTGCTCAGGCTCCATCTGGTCGCAGTAGCGCTGGCCGCAGACCTCGAACCATTCCATGGCGTTCCATGCTGCGTTTTGAATCCGAATGACATCTACGGCGCGCAGCTTTTGATAATGCGCCAGCACTTCGGGGATTCGGTCTGGGGTGTCGCCATGCTGGGTGAACTGGCGCACCAGTTCTATGGCGTCTTCCAAGGCCAGCTTGGTGCCCGAGCCAATGGCAAAGTGGGCGGTGTGGACGGCGTCGCCCATCAGTACCACATGGCTGTTGCCGTTGAAGTGGGACCAGTTTTTGCAGGTGATGCGTTGGAAATTCAGCCAGGCCGAGCCGCGCAAATGGCGGGCATTGGTCATCAGCTTTTCGCCTTGCAAATTGGCGGCAAACACTTTTTCGCAAAAGGCTATCGACTCGGCTTGATCGGCTTTATCGAGGCCATGCGCCTTCCAGACTTCTTCCGGACACTCCACGATAAACGTAGAGGTGTTTTCGTCAAACTTGTAGATGTGCGCTTGCAGCCAGCCGTGTTCGGTTTTCTCGAACAAAAAGGTAAACGCGTCGTAGAGTTTGCGGGTGCCCAGCCAGATGTAGCGGTTGGGCCGGGTCACGATGTCGGGTTGGTACACCTCGGGGGTGCGCGAACGCACCCTGGAGTTAAAGCCGTCGCTGGCGATGATGAGGTCGGCATCGGGAAAGTCCAGGTCCGAATCCACATCTTGCTCAAATAAGAGCTTCACGCCCAAGGCCTCGCAGCGCACCTGCAAAATATTGAGCAGTTTTTTGCGCCCTATTCCCACAAAGCCATGGCCGCCGGAGCTGATGACGCGGCCTTTGAAATGCAGCTCGATGTCGTCCCAGTGGTTGAATGCTTGCTTGATTTCGGCAGCCGATTCGCGGTCCCACTGCTGCATATAGCCCATGGTCTGGTCTGAAAACACCACACCCCAGCCAAAAGTGTCATAGGGCTTGTTGCGCTCGACCACGGTAATGTCGTGGTGGGCGCCCAGCTTTTTCATGAGCAAAGCAAAGTACAAGCCCGAAGGGCCGCCACCGATGCAAACAATTTTCATCCAAACTCCTCGTAGGCCAATTCAGCCGGAGCATATAGTATTTAGGGTCTCAATAGTTGAAGCTTGAATTAAATTAGGTGGATTGGACGTGCTATGGCTGGCGGCTAAGCCGGTGCTCCAGGGAGGGCTGCCTGATTGCGTCATCGCAAGAAGCGCAGCGACGCGGCCATCCATGAACTGCAGTGCGTCCCCAGTTGCTGCCAAGCAATGGTGGGCTGCCTTCGAAACGAACGAACGAATCAGTACACAATTAGGCCCGCCCAAGACTACCTCCAAGCTATGCAAACCCCCACCAATCTATTCAAACAACAACTGTTGGCGCGTCAAGCGCAAATCGGCCTGTGGCTGGGCTTGGCCAACCCCTTGAGCGCCGAGTTGTGCGCCTACGCTGGCTTTGACTGGATGCTGATTGACGGCGAGCACGCGCCCAACACCCTGCCCTCCATCCTGGCCCAAGCCCAAGCGATAGCTGGCGTGCCGGGCAACCAGGTGCTAGCGCGCCTGCCCGTGGGCGACCCGGTGTTGGTCAAGCAGTACCTGGACCTGGGCGTGCAAAGCCTGCTGATTCCCATGGTGGAAAGTGGCGAGCAGGCCCACGCGATGGTGCAGGCAGCGCGCTATCCGCAAGCGGACGGCCAAGGCGGCATGCGCGGCATGGCAGGCGCTCGGGGTTCGCGCTGGGGCCATATCGCAAACTATGCGCATGAGGCCAATGCCCAAGTTTGCGTGCTGGTGCAAGTGGAAACCGCGCTTGGGTTGGAGAATTTGGACGCGATTTGCGCCACGCCGGGTATTGACGGAGTGTTTATCGGCCCCGCCGATTTGTCGGCCTCGCTGGGCTTCCCCGGTCAAACCGAACATCCGCAGGTACTGGCACAAATTGAAGAGGCCATCGCCCGCATCTTGCGCGCAGGCAAGGCGCCTGGCATCCTGACCACCAATGAAACCCTCGCCCGACGTTATCTGGACTTGGGGGTTTTGTTTATTTGCGTGGGCCTGGATACCAATTTGCTGATGCAACACACCCGCGCGCTGGCAGCAAGGTTTAAGGGCCAAACTGCTCCGCATAAGGCATCGGGGATGGGCTACTGAGATGCCAACAAACCTTTCCCTCATGGCCCCGTGGCGCGCCCATGGCCGCTGATACCAAAGCTCTTTCGGGCGCGGCCTTCGCCACTTTACTTTTGATCGCGCTGATGATGGGTGCCAACCATGTGTCCGCGCGCTATGCTTTCAATAACGGAGTGGACGTATTAACGGCGGTCAGCGCCCGCAGCGGCGTGACGGCCATCGTGCTGGCGCTGATTTTGTGGCGCGCGCGGGTGCCATGGGCATTGAGCGAACGGCACCGCATTTTCCTACCCGCCATCGGACTGGTGATCACGGCGCAAAGCATCTGTATTTATTCCTCAGTGGCCCGCTTGCCTGTGGCTTTGGCATTGCTGGCCTTTAACACCTACCCCTTGAGCACCGCTTTGTGGGCGCGTGCCCTCTACGGCCACCGACCCGAACGCGCGCTGCTGCTGGCGATTCCGTTTTTGCTGCTCGGCCTGGCGCTGGCGCTGGATGTGTCAGGCGCCATCTCGGGATTGGGCGCGCTCGCGCACTGGCAAGAAATCGGTGTAGGCGTGGCTTTTGCGTTTGCCGCATCAGCATTTTTTGGCTTGGCCTTAGTTCTTACGCAGCACGAAGCCAGTGCGCTGGACGGGCGGGTACGTACCTTCACCACCATGCTGACAGTCGGCGTGCTAGCTTCGCTGGGCGCCGAGCTCAATGGCGGCATGCACTGGCCCAACGCCGATGCCGGCTGGATCGGCCTGGCCCTGCTGACCTTTTTATACGGAACGGCCTTCACCATCATGTTCACCGTACTGCCGCGCTTGGGCGTGGTGGGCAACTCGGCAATCATGAACGTGGAGCCGGTCTTCGCCTTAATGATGGCCTGGGCCTTTCTAGACCAAAAAATTTCCTGGATTCAGGTTGTTGGCGCGCTGATTGTGGTGGCGACGGTGATGGGTTTGGGGCTCAGAAAAAGTCGCGCTTAAGTGCGGCGCCCAAAGGCTGTCGCACGCCACGCAAAGCAAAGCTTAGTTGGCATTCCTAAAAATTCACTGACGTTAACTTAAGCGCTTGCGATGGATTGAGCATGCGTGCAAATTTGGCCAGGTGTAGTGATCCAAACTTCACCCGATGCAGACACGTCAACGATATGTTGTAAAGCCCGACGCAAATGCCGTAATCGATAGGGCTGGCCCACGATATACGGGTGCAATGCGATGCCCATGACAAGGCTTTGCTGTCTGCTTTGCACAAGCATTTCATCAAAATTGTCAATGACCATGTCAGCGAAGGCACAGGCATCCAATTGCCGCCCCATGATCATGGGAATGTCATTCAATTCTTGGGGGTAAGGGATAGACCAAAGCCTTCTTCCGCTGCGGGTATCCATCGCGACGGGTTGGTCATCATGCGCCCAATTTAAGGTGTAGGCATAGCCAGTTTCCGCTAAGAGGTCGGGCGTCAGCGCTGTCTCCGCTATCCAAGGCGATAGCCACCCCGTTGGAGGCTTACCTTGGAGCGCTTCGATGCGCTGGTAACAACCCGCCAGCAAGGCTTGTTCTAAAGCAGGGCTGTAGTCCGATTGCCGAAAGGCGTTGCTGTGGCCGTGCCCCACCAATTCATCGCCACGACGAATCACCGCATCCAGCAGTTCGGGGCAGTGTTCAATCAGTGCGGTATTGATCAATGCGGCGGTAGGCAAACCAAGTTGATCAAACAGTTCCAGACAGCGCCACGCACCCACGCGGTTGCCGTACTCCCGCCAACTGTAATTGAGCACATCTGGCTGCGGGGATGCCGGGCCAATTGCAGCGCCCAAACCTGCACCAAAGGCGAAGTGCTCCAAATTGAAACCGATATACACCGCCAGGCGCTTTCCTTGCGGCCAGGAAAAATCGGGTCTTTGCGTGATCGCGCGGTAGCCAAAGCGTCCGCTTTGCGCGATAGAGCTAAAAACATCCGCGTTCTGTGATGCCATAAAGAGTGCCGCCGGCAAAAGATGTAAGTACGGCCATTATGGGCCGCAGCTATCCAAGACCATCGGCGGGTCCCGCTCCAAGAGCTACGTGCCCTGCACTCCAGCGCGCACCCGAGAAACGCCTATCGCCCGGCCATTGTTGTAAGCCAATTGGCGTACTTCCAAGCTCCAAAAAAATGAATTAATTGATTCAAAAAAATTAATTTTGATTTTTTTGGTTCAGTGGACTATGATCTCCAACGGCGCCGCAGCAAATAGCGTGTCCGCAGGCTTTTGGCGCTTCATTAGAGCGCGTGCCTGGTGTTCAGTCTTGTTTTTCTATTACAACTTGGAGTAAATAGCATGAAGTTAAAACACCTTGCGGCACGCCTTGCGATGTCGCTTTTGACAGTGGCCAGTGGCACAGCGATGGCGGCAGACTGGGTTGTCGGCGCTAACGTCGGCAATGTGCCCTGGGAGTTCCAGGACGCCTCGGGCAAGATCGTCGGTTTTGAAATCGACCTGGTCAACGAAGTTGCCAAGCGTGCGGGCAAAACCGTGCAAATCGATAACATTCCCTTCAATGGGCTGTTCCCCGCAGTCCAATCTGGACGCATCCAGATGGCGGTTTCTTCGATCACGATCACCGCCAAGCGTTTGGAGTCGCTGGCATTCGCCCAGCCCTATTACGACAGCGATCAGTCGCTTTCTGTCCTCAAAGCTACCAAGATCGACAAGCTGGAAGACCTGGCCGGTAAGACAGTCGGTGTGGACACCGCTTCTACCGGTGATATCTATGCAACCGAAAACACCGCTAAGCTGAAAATCGCCAAGATTTCCCGCTATGAAGGCCTGGCTCCCGCCATGTTGGACTTGGCAGCCGGTCGCATTGACGGCTACATCAGCGACATCCCTGCGGTGGAGTACTACATCAAGGACAAGCCCCAGTACCGTGTGGTCGCACGCATTCCGACCAATGAGCGCTACTCCTTTATGTTTGCCAAGAACTTTGCCGATGCGGCCAAGGTCAATGACATCCTGACCACGCTGAAAAAAGAAGGCTTTATCGCTGCCACCCACAAAAAGTGGTTTGGTACCACCCCACCTGACAGTTCCTCGACTGTGAAGGTAATGGACGTTCCTAAACTGTAAAACGATGACCGAGACGCACCCGTGCGCAGCTGTGTAAGCAGACTGCGCGCGGGCGTGCAGAATCGCACCCATGAGTTTGATTGAGACTTTTTTTAATTGGGGCGTTTTTATCGGCGCGCTCCCGGCCTTGCTCGAAGGCCTGTGGGTCACCGTCATGTTGGGGGTGGTGAGTATCGTGGCCGGTACTGCGTCCGGCCTGGCCATGGCGCTGATGCGCTTGTACGGCCCTGCCCCAATTCGCTGGCTAGCGCGGGTCTATATTGACGCCTTCCGTTCTATCCCTCTGCTGGTCTTGCTGGTTTTGGTTTACTACGCGCTGCCTTTTGTGGGTGTGCGCTTTTCTTCCTTTGTTTCGGCAGCGCTTGCGATCAGCCTGGTTTCCTGCGCGTATGCAGCCGAAATTTTCCGCGCTGGTATCCAGGCGGTACCCAAAGGCCAATTCGAGGCAGCCCAGGCTATTGGACTTGGATTTGGCAGCAGCATGCGCTACGTGATCTTGCCGCAGGCACTACGTATCGTGGTGCCGCCACTGACTAGCAACTGCATCAACGTTCTCAAAGATACCGCGCTGGCCTCGGTCGTGGCGATGCCGGATTTGCTCAAACAAGCTACGCAGGCGCAGGCGCTCGCGGCCAATCCCACACCGCTCATCGGCGCCGCCTTGCTTTATCTTTTGCTTCTCTTGCCTCTGGTAAGACTGGTTAGCTATTTCGAAACGCGCCACCCCAGCCGGTAACAGCCCCCATGTCCACGCCACTTATCCAGATCCGGCAGCTGCAAAAATCCTTTGGTGCAGTTAGCGTACTGCACGGCATTGATCTTGACGTGCAAGCGGGAGAGGTGCTCGTCGTCGTGGGGCCTTCCGGCTCAGGCAAGTCCACCCTGATTCGTTGCATCAACCTGCTGGAGGAGTACCAGGGTGGCGAGGTGCTG
>Ga0209358_10000441_pt1 | contig 36333 bp, 44 predicted proteins | sample LauGreFa1BDMLBSN_2_FD_187574 | JGI IMG/M metagenome (GOLD analysis project Ga0209358, IMG submission 187574) | Freshwater lake microbial communities from Lake Michigan, USA - Fa13.BD.MLB.SN (SPAdes) (version 2) | ecosystem: Environmental > Aquatic > Freshwater > Lake | place: Lake Michigan, USA... | reverse complement strand
TGATTGACCCGCAGTTGAAAGACAGAGGAAATTAAGTTAAACTAGAACAGCAAGCACCGCTTAGGTACCAGTCCCGAAGGCGGTGCTTGTTTATTTATGAAGCAGACTTATCGCCAGTAATAACACGAATAGCCCAATCAAGTCCAGTGTTTAAACCTTTAGACCACTCATCTTTCTCAGGTATCTTTGCATCTTCAATCTTGCTAACAAACTTATCTATCTGTGGGTCGCTCATAGTTTAAACACATTGTGCATTAGCATGAATACTTCATCAGATAAATCATCAAGAGTTCCATCGTTATAGAGGACTCGTTTAAACATGTGGTTATCCAAAGCGCGTTCACTGATATGGTCATTGACTGCGCCATGGTTGTGTCTGTTTATACGCCACACTTCCCCATCTTGATTCTCAATCATGCGTGCTTCGTTAGGGAAGCGAACATCGGGTATAACAATGCGCTCACCAGTGGCAACCTGATTCAACAAACGCCACACCCAAACATCTTCATGAATTAACTTGCGACCAACTTCGGTACCCATGACCTGAAGCAAACGGCGCACCTCATCTTTAGACTTGGCAACATCCCAACCATACATTTGTACTACCTCGTTTAAACGCATACCATCATGAAGAATAGGGTTCAATGCAAGTAATGCTTCACGAATACCATCAGCAAACGCCATGCGTTTAAACCCATAGTTAAGTACCAGTAGTTCTGCAACTGTATCCTTACCACTGCGAGCGTATCCGCTCAATCCGATAATCATTTATCCTCCTTGTATGGACTTTCCTTCTGCTCTTTATGACAGTTCATACACCAATAGTAATCAACTGGGTCGTCAAAATTATCGCCTGCTAGTGTGCCAACCCAAAAGTGAAAGCCAAACAAACACTTCAAACGGTTATACCAATACCAAAGGTAAATCACTCTTGCTCCTCCTGATTTCTAATCATCGCTCTTGATTCAGCATTGGAGCGAACGCGCCTGCGCCCACGCCACACTGGTGCCTCTCCACCTAATCTGTCTTGCAACTTATTCAGTGCCCGTTTAACACGCTTACGCATGGCTTCCTCAGTGGTTCCATAAGTTTCACCAAGGGCACCAAACTCCATACCGCCATTGGCATAGCGCATACGAAGTAAGTCTTTGTCTGTCTTGTTTAAACGGTCCAAGCCTGCAGCAACATCCGATAGTAACGCAATGCGATTGCCACCTTCAGATGGCTTAGTGCTACGACTTATGTACTCATTGCTCATATCAGGAGTATCTGTCCAGCCTTGGTGTGTCCATACATCACGCAATAGTTCATGTAACACCTCATGTGTGTAGTAAAAACTATCATTGATTGGTGCGCGAGATAGATGCGAGCGCTCTTTGGCTACATACTTCTGTGCTTCATTATAGAAAGTCTTACGCAGTTTAAACTTTAGACTTTCCTCTGCACTCCATTGTTCTATCTTGTGCCAGTGTTCTAATGCCCACAATGAAAGGTGCTGGTATAAATCATCAGCAGTTACAAGTCCACGGTGTATGCGATTAGCACGGGTTGCCACCTGCCTAGCCACACCATAAATAGTTTCCCAAACTTTGTCTTGGCTATCCATCAATGCCACCTGTAATCAATTCAATAGGTACGCGCCAGCCATCTATTGAGGCATCGGCGTATTCATCTATCATAAAATCATCAGCCTTAAATGAACCAAAGATTTCAACTATAGAATAATACTCCTCATCTAAAATCTTAACGCCGAAGATTGTTCTGCCTACATCCTTCTTCCAAAAAGGAATTGCACTTTGAGTCCTTACGGTTCTAACTTCAAACTCACCCACATCAGGTATGTTCTTGCGCCTAGAGTGCAGTTCATTGGGATACCAAGGCACTGACCATGACAAGTTGTATTCTCTAGCCACTGCCCACTCAGCAACATTGGCTCTGATATTCGCAAGAATCTCAGGCTCTAACTTTCCAAACTTCTTACCTGCTGCATAGTTAGGTCTATCAATGGAACCAAATTTGGTGAGCCAACGCTCTACTGCCAGTGTGGTACACACCCGCACTTCTTCTTGACTCAGTTTAACAATCACTTGTTTAAACACCCACTCGCTTTCGTAGTCCCTCTGCTCCTTCGGTAAGGAACACATCGTTAACATCGCAGTTGTCAGGCATGAACACGGGGAATACATTGTCCAATTCTCTTGAGAGGGTCTTTGCCATCTCTTTACCTGCGTTATCACCATCACAAAACAACATAATCTTTTCCCAGTCTGCAAGAACACGAGAGTAAAATGGTTTCCAGTTGTTAGCCCCAGGCAATCCCACTGCTGAGAAGCCAACTTGTGTAGCGATGATGGTGTCTAATTCACCCTCGCATATCACAAGGAAATCTGTATCACTACTAAGCGCATCAACATTGTAAATGTGTGTGCTTGCTCCAGGTCTTGATAGATACTTCGGACCGCTATCGTTGTTTAAACTACGGAAACGAATATCAATCACACCCGATGGAGTGAGGTATGGGATAGCCAACTTACCGAGGTAAGGTTCATGTCCTGCTTCAGGATTCGCCACGAATCCGAGGCGGAACATACGCGCCGTTTGCTCCGTTATACCGCGATTCATTAGGTAAGGCAACGCTTCTCCTAGGCTTGTTGCGTAGTTCTCCGTTGCTTTCGCCAGTAATTCTCTCTGCGATTTTGAGAGCCTTGCCATAATCCACTCCTTCTTTTTTCATGATTAATGAATACACATCTCCTGCCATGTCGCAGGCAAAACATCTGAAGCCACCATTGTCTATGTTTAAACGAGCCGACTTCACATGGTCATTGTGAAAAGCGCAACGAATTGATTGCCACCCTCCACGATTCTGAGGAATTACAAATCCGTAATGCTCAAGTACTTTAACTATGCTGTGTTTAGAGGTTGGGGAGGACATCACTGAGTTTCTGAACGACATAGGCTTCACCTGTCCCTTTGTTGCTTGCCTTGATAATCACCAATGGTGTAGGCGCAACTGTCAATCGCTTTGCAATACGGTAGTTCTCTGCCTCAATCTCAGACTCACGAATCCAACCACTCAAATCAATGCGACCATCCCGCCGTGGAGCCTTGGCTTCCACTACATAGATACCATTGACTCCAGGAACAAACACATCACCAATGTCATTACGACCAGCACGAGGTAAACGCTGTGCGTTTAAACCTTGTTGCATAAAGAAATCAGCAAGGTCTATTTCCCATGCAGCACCTCTACGCTTGTTGGCTACTTGCTGACTTGGCATCGCGTTCTCTCCTCTCTACTGCTTCTGCTGCTGCTGTCCAATACAGGTTGTAATAGGCTTCATCAAAAGCAAATCGTTTCATGTGTTTAGCAAGCACACCAGTATGGGCATGAACAGGTATACCTGCAGCCTTTATCTTTCGGAAGAAAGAAATATCTTCACCGATAAATTTCTCTCCTCGTTCGTTGTTCTCACCAAACCAAAACTGGTCAGGGAACTTATCGTTTAAACCCTTGAGTACACTCTTATGCATCAGCACTAAACCCATGCCTGCATTGTCAACCTTTACTATCTGATTCTTAGGTAAAGGATGAAGATAACTAATCTCATACTCATTGCCAGTTTCATTAAAGACACAAGGCATAGGCTGCATGAGTGAGCCTTCCATCTGCTTAGAGATGAAATAAACACCGCTTACTATAGGTCGGGCTACCTTGTCAGCAGCATCCCATAGACTCTTTAACATCTCTTTGGTTAAGACAATATCTGAATCAACCCACAGCGCCCAATCGGTATTGACCTGCTGCCACATCTCAATGGCTGCTTGTCTTTGTCGGGCAATCTGATTACCTTGAACACGAACAGCATTATTAACTGGCACACCAACGGATGCTGCATGTATCAGTGTATAAACCAAGCCCTCAGTAAACTTGCCATCGGTAGTGCCATTGTCGCACCAAATAATGGAAAGCATTTCTTTATTACTATGCGCCATGTTTCATACTCTTTTCTGAATTGTCTAAAATTTTCATTGCATGTTCGGCTAACTCTTTAAAGTTCTCCGACATAATAATTAACTTTCCTGCGATTTCTTCTCGGCACTCTCCTCCGTGTTCTTCCCTGAGATGAGTAGCAAGTTGCGCCACATAGTCAGCAAACTGGATTGACTCAAACCAGATGGCGGAAGGGTTGAAGATTTTATTTGTCGTTTCATCAACAAATTCCACAAAGTTTGGGAGTTCATTTATCAGTGCTTCCTTTATCACTTCGGGTAGTTTCGCTTGGAGTATTGCCTCCTCCACCATCTTCGGTGTAACTGACAGTTCCTCCACTGAAAAGTGTTTCATGTTGTTCTTGGGTGAGTTCTTTGAACCGCCCTGTTTCTTTCTCTTGCCAAACATAAGTTCTCCATCCCACTGTCCAAGTAAAGTTCTTAGGTATAAACATTAACTGCGCTTTCATATCTGTAATCAGTGTCTTAGTAGGCACGACTACATCTTCGCTGTCCACTGAGCCTACTACTTCGCCCATGTTTTCAACTACTCGTAATTCCCAATTAGTATTCGTCATAATCTATCTCCTCATAGTAATAATCAGTTTCAAAATCAATAACGCTATCTATAACTTTTACAATTATGTAAAAGACTATAAGAGCAAACGCTACTAATGATGCAAGAACAATGAGAGCAATTTTCATGGTGCCACCAAGTCCTTAATCTGCATACTCGCAGGGTCATAAGCAAGCCATACTGGTGTAGCACCATTGGCATCGGCTGGTCCATATCGGTTCTTCACAGCACAGACACCCATTGATGCAAGTTGTCCATGAACTGTAAGTATTAATGATGGAGTCTGAGCAATTTTTCCATGCAGTGCAGAGCGTGGTGGGCAAGGATTGCCATTAACGCCTTCACTTGTATGGTGGCAAACAACAACAGCAGCGCCAGTATCTCTAGCCCACCACTTGAGTTCACGCATGAGAGTGCGTAATCCGCCCCACTCATCTTGTCCATCAAGGGTTACATCTACGGCATTATCAAGCACGATAAGTTCAACATCTTTACCAAGTCGCTCACGAGATGCAAGGATTGCATCCTCAATATCTTTAAGCGTAGGTGCTGAATCAAACTCCCACATGATGTGGTCAGCAGGCTTGAGCATTTGTGCTGCCCACTCCCTATCTGCTTCCATCATTGGTTCAACTTCTGCTTGTGACCTACCAGTTAACATCGCAAGCAAACGCAAACTCATAGTATGAGAGTGTGTATCTGCCGAGATGTAAAGTGTTGGTACTTGCACATGCACTGCAAGTGACAGAGCAAGTGTTGATTTACCAGCCCCTGGAGGACCAGCAATCATGCTCACCTCGCCCCGTCTAAACGCTATTTGCTGCTCAAGCAGAGAGCGCCACACTGTTGGCAGTGTTGCACCCCCTGCTGATGCAGTACGAATAGCGCGAGATAAGAGGCGCATGAACTATACGGTTACTTTGTTTTGGCAAGCCTGTCCCTGTGGTTTAGGGCAAGCGTAGAACGCCTTATATGGGCGACCTGTTGCCTTAGCAATACCTGCTGGTACAAAGCGCATAGGTCCACTACCACAAGAACAATCAGGCGCTCCTGCTGCAGGTGCTGCTTGAGTTGGGCGTGGTACCGCAGTGGTACCTTGTATTGGTACTGAATTTGGGAAAGCATCCTTGACAACTGCCATACCTTCAACAGTTTTCTCAAGGTCAACTAACGCAGCAATGCGCTGTGTAAGTTGGTCAAGCAATAAATCAAGTTCAGCACCATCTTGGGCACGAAGGTTAATCAACATGCCATCTTTCTTGGTCTTGAAGTTGATTTGGATTGGTGTGTTCTCACTCATCTGTATCTCCTAGTTCGGGGTATTTATGTGATTCGGAACCATTTACTGCATAGCAAGCATGATTAACAGAACATGTACCGCACATAAATCCTGGTTGCGGTATGAATATGTTGTTGTCAACAGCAATCTTAAAGCCTTTAACCTGTGAGGCTAAACGCTTTTCAGTGTAGTGTGTTAAGTCTACTGGTTCAGTTAACTCACCAGTACGAGCCATGAAGTAAGCACCCTTAACAGGGCGAATACCCATAGCCTTCTCGCACATAATCGCGTATGTGCCTAGTTGTGTATAGGTAACGGGTGGTTTACTAGAAGTCTTTATGTCCACAACAATTAGTTCACCAGCAGGTGAAACCATAAGTCGGTCCAAAAATCCTTTCATTAATACACCACCGATTTCTACATTAAGTTCAGTTTCAATGGCGAACTCACCACCTGATAATTGATATGGCTGGTATCCACTATCTTGTCGGAACTGAATCCAAAAATCCACCATCTTGGGTCCATTTTCCAACCACCATGATGCATCCTCTTTGTTGGGATACGCCTTAGTAGCCCTGCCACCAGCACGGAACGGCATGCCGTTGTCAGCAAGACGATAGTTCTCCTCCCATCGTGCAGCAAATACTGCAGTAGGGTCAAAGTTATCGGGATTTGTGTCGTATATCTCTGTCGCTTCATGTAAAGATTTGCCACCTACAAGCCAGTAGGATGGGTTCTCAGCAACTTTCTGTATGCGGGTCAGGTAATATGCCCAGCCACAATTAAGCCATGAACTCATGGCACTGTGGGAGATATAGCCTTTCCCAGTCTTTTCTTCAAGTGTCATATTTCTCCTTTGCAGGGGCGAGTGTATATGTACCTCACTCCTCTATTCGGCGACACGCCGAGAGAACTACAAGGTTGTAATTAAAAAATCAGTATACTCCTGTTCGTGCAGAACGGGTTAAGTGTATGAGTTTGCTGAAGCGTAAGCGGAAGCAAAGCCAATTAAAGCACAGTTATCGTGGTATTCCCACTCATGTATGTCCTTGCGGTTCTCAACTTTTTAAAGTCGCGTGCATGTTTGAGGATGGCGAGATTGCAATGTGGTTTACTGAAGCAGAGTGTGCTTTATGTGGCGCTGAATTGACAGCCCCAACTCCGCTTGATAAAGTTGAAACGCTATAGCACTTGGGGAAGTGTTGTAGTGGTACTACTCCTTATCAGACAAAAACAAAAAAGCCCCCGCTCATCAAGAAATTTCTTGACGGCGGGGGTTCTTTTGTTTAAACAGTATTAAGTTATTTTACTCTACCGAATTCGGCAGCCGATGGGTCCAACCACTTCAACACAGGACCAAGGAAACCCGCAAGGGCAGCCACTCCTAGTGTTTTAATGTCTGTTTCACCAGCGAGGTAGAGTGCGATTGCAGCAGATGCTGCAGCACGGAACCAGGTTAGCGATACTTGCTTTAGTTGTTCCAGCATTTATTTACCTTTCTTGTTTGCCAAACCATGTACCTTGCAACAAGTACATACCAATACTTCAGCCTTGGCAGGCTTTTTCTTAGGTGCTGAACCGATGGCTTCTGCCACTATTTGCTTGGCTAGGCTTGGTTGATTCTTCCACCAAAACCAAGGGCTGGTATCGCCAGCGTACTCAGGTCTGATAGAAACATGGAGGTGTTTTGTATGCGGATTTTGACCCGTATACTTTCGGTCACCTTGCTTTGCATGTTGGCGTGACCAAATCTTACTATTGAATATGAGATAACTAACTCTGTTATCTTCTTTGAGGCGTTGAAAAATATCTGAACAGTCAATACCGTTCTTTGGGTCATGGGTTAAATCTACCGCAAGACCTGTGTTGTGGTCTGAGTTAGGACTTAGTGCCAAATGTGCAGTGGAAGGGAGTAAACCGTCTGATGCTTTCTTGCGTAGGGGGGCAAGAGCAGTTGCCTGGCGTAGCATGGACAATGCAGCAGGGCTGGCAGACTTTGCAACTTTGGGTTTGGTCATCGCTCATTTCCTCAATAGTTCTTTGACTAAATCAGTTAATAGGTCAACTTTATCTTCTAGTAAATTAACTTTATCTTTAAGGCTAGAACCACCATTGGGTCTTAATTCATATAGGTAATGCTTTACCATCCAGCGCACAGCGCCAGAAAGTCCAGCAACTAAAGTTAATATGGCTACGGCAAAGGCAGCCCAATCAGCAGGTGTCATGTTCTTATCCTTATATGTTTAAACGACAGTACGAGCAGTAATCTGGAGAATCCCACCATAGCCTGAGAAAGCGCCATCAGATGGACTTGTACGGGTAAAAGTTACCTGCTCAATCACTGCTTCCGTTGGTTCTCCACCAGCAGTAAAATCTTGGATGATGATTGTTTCGCCTTGTGCTTCCATTTGTTCTAAGGCTTGGAGTCTACCGAGCGCATAACCTGGGAAACCCATAATGTTTTTATGGCGGTCACGCTCGGAATCAAAACAAAAGACAGGAAACTGAACAACACGAGCGCGGGTAGGAGTAGGCAAAGCCTTAACAGAGTAACCGTAAATAATAGCGCCAGTCGTGGCAGTCGTATCGTTACGATTGAGGCGGAACTTAAATTGCGCTTCAACATTAACATCCTCATAAACGGAGGATAAATCATAGTCATAGTCCTCTGTGCTTCCTTGAGTTACAGTACGAAAGGCTGAATCCACTCCATTATCAACGCGGAAAATATCAATATCACCTTGCAATGTTCCTTCGGTGCGTAGTTTTATACGCTTCCATGCTTTGTTTTCAAGAGTTTCATAACGGATAATACCTGTTGTTAAATCACCTGATTCAACTAATTCTGTAGCATGTTCAATAAATAAACCATCACCGTTAACACAGAAGGCTAAGCGCCCAGTAATAGTAAGTGCTACACCTTCTACTTTACCTGTTACGCTTTCAGCATATACATCAGTTGCATAGGCATAGCCACCATTTTGCAGTGGTTGACCTAAATCAACTCGGTAAATTCCAGAGTAGCCACCAATACCAGAGTCAACTCCAGCATATATGTATGAGCCAGTAGCACTCATTTTGAATACACCAAGTGAGGTTTTAAATACAAGCGGTCCATAGGACAAATCGCCAACCTCATTAGCAATAGCAACACGCAAGCCTTGGCTAGTGCCAAGGATTACATAGGTTCCTAAGTAGCCAAGTAGTCCAGTAATCTGCTCATCATTAGGAAGCGAAATGACAGTAGTCATTGTATTTAGCGTTCCATCATTAGCAACAGTTATTTTAAATACACTGCCTTGATTACCAGAAAATCCACCTACATAGATTGCTGCACCTGATTCAGCAACGGCTCTAAAGGTATATGCAGTAGGTAGTGTAGTACTACCGTTAACTGCAGTAAGAGTGCTTAGGTTTATGGATGAGCCAGTGTTTTTATTTATTTCATACACAAATGTATTGTTAGCAGTGTTATGAAAAGCAAGTATAAAACGATTCTTAACATATCCAATAGTGCCATGAACTGCATCAGCAGTGTTGATTGCATAATCCTGATGTATGGCAGGGGAAGTTGCATCAAAGGAATAGCGCCAAACCTTGGTGGGGGTAACCATCATTAGGTCATTACCGCCCATGGTTACAGCAATAATACTTTCAGTAATGTCGGTGTTAGTTAGTATTGTACTTTCTGTTAAATCGCTTACTCTAATGCGAACCACGCGAGCAGCCTCAGTAGATGCGTACTTAACCAAGATTAGATATTCAACGCCACCAATTACCGTATTAAAAACACGGCTATCTCCTGTTGCTGCTTCTTGTAATACTGTTCTACGCAGCAAAGATATTTGTCCAGGAGTCCAAGGATTAATACCTATTGAATCATAGAAACGAAAGCGTGCTTCTTCTAGCGTGCCAACTATAGGTTCCTGATAGGTAGAGCCTGCACCAAGATGAAATGATGATTGGCTTCTAATCCAGTAGCCAGAACCAGAAAGCGACTGCTCGCCTGGGTCACGAAGTTGGTCCACACGCTGAGTACGAAACTCTGCAGTCTGCCTACGGTATGGAGTGTTATCAGTAATGGCATAGATGAAAGGCATACCACCGATAGCAACATCATATTTATAGGTAGTTGGGTCGTAGTATGTAGAGATGCGACCCGATAGGTCAATGATTACGCGTTCAGATATATCAGGTGGTCTACTGCCTGCCATGTTGCTCCTTAAATACTAGCGTTTCTGCTGTGTCAATATGGTCATCTATGTCTTTATAAATAGGGAATATGTCGCTTACTAGGCTCATTGTCCCCTGCTTTCTTTATTTTTATAGTTTGGCAAATAAATTAGATACTGCATCTGCTACAACAAAGGTTGTTACATCACCCGTAAATGGGTCAACACGCGTTGAGTCGGAAAGATAAGTGCTTACATAAGCAAGAGCAGATGCTTCATCGGCAAATTCAGACTCTGCTGCTGATAAATCTGCATTATCTTTTGATACACCAAGAATTGTCATAGTTGATGTATCGTGAGAATCTTTGACTAAATAACCGCCATCCTCTACGAAATCAGGAATAGTGCCATCTGGATTAAGTTTGTAACTAATTATTTTCTTCGCCATTTGGCAACTCCTTCACTAAAGATTTTTTATCAAGTGGTACAAAGCCACGCAGTTCAGCAAACTTTGCTCCACAGTTAGCGAATTTATCAGCGCAAGCCTCTAACCATCTTAAGGTCATTTCGTGCGTTGGCTCTTCTCCTCTAGCCAAAAGTTCTTCTTCGCCTTGTAGGTAAGCAATAATTTCCATTTGAGCAACTGCTCCATTGATGCCCATATCAAATAAATAAATATGATTTCCTTCGTCAATAATTCCTCCACGAGTACGAGCAGCATTTAGCGCTTGCTTCATAGCCGTCATAACGTGGTGACGAGATTCATTTCTTTCATAATCTTCTTCCGTAATTTCTTCTTTACCTATTTTGCTCATAATGGCTTCATATTGAGTCGCAAAAAAACTCATTTTGCGAAGCGCACCTTTAATGGAATTTTCAATATTATTCATATGAGTGTTAAGTTCAACAATGTCAATCCATAATAACTCTCGTTTATACTCATCTGTTTCAGTATCGTGCTCTTGAGTTTTCTTTCTAAGTTCAATTTGTTTTCGCCGTAAGTTAATGTGTCCTTCTTCAAGAGCCATACGGGTACGGTCAAGAACAGCCAGAATATGTTTAAGTGAACCCATAGGGGTTAGGTCAGTAACATCAAGAGTTACATTTTTAAACTGCGAAGCAGACTTATAAAAATTTTCACTATCTCTACGAATATCTGGCATCTTGTTGTTTATATGCTCAATCATCCCTTTATACTCAGGAGAAATAGCAAGTTCTTGACTTACTTCAACAAGAGCAATTTCACCAAATGCACGTTCTTCTGATTTTTCTATATCCATTTTATAGTCCCCCGTGAGCGTTAGATGTACCAGCATTAGCAAGACCTGCTGTTGATATATCTCCAAAATCAGTAGCGTTACCAGTAGTGGCAATAGTAACATAATCAATTACATTACTTGCTGACCCACCATAAACTGTTCCGCCTGCAAAAAGACCCCTTGTAAGACTAGATGCTCCTGAAAGATAATACCGTGCAACAGTTAGGTCACCAAAGTCGGTAGCATTACCAGTGCTAGCAATAGTCACATAGTCAATAACATTTTGGTTTTGGTCTGCGCTAGTAATACCCCCGCCCCAGATTCCACGAGTGCTGCTAGAAAAACTCCCATTGTTAAACCGCGCAACAGTGGCATCACCAAAATCAGTGGCATTGCCCGTTGTAGCAATAGTTACATAATCAATAACATTTGAATCTGTATTGCTTCCCAAAAATCTAGGTCCAGTAAGTCCTCGTGTTGTACTAGAACAAGAAGAAGAAAATCCGTGACTTTGAGTAGAATCACCGAAGTCGGTAGCATTACCAGCAGATGCTATAGTTATGTATTCAATTATGTTTGAGTAACCAGCAGAGCCAAGTCCAATAGTTATAATTCCTCGTGTTGCATTTGAACAAGTAGCGGGTCTTTGAGAAACAGTTAATAGGTCACCAAAATCAGTAGCGTTTCCTGTTGTATTAAAAGTTATGTAATCCATAGTATTGAGATTAGAACCATTATTACCTCCAGCAAATACTCCTCTAGTGGTTGAACCAAGTCCACTTACGGCGCTTCTTGCTTGGGTTAAATCACCAAAGTAAATTGTATTGCCAGTAGTTGCTATTTCTACTTTTTCAATATTAGCAGAGTATGAACCTCCTCCAGCAAAAAACGCCGTGGCTCCAATAGGCGCAACGTATGTAGGATTACCTGCCAGCATACTCCCGTAATTAGTTCTGCCTTTTATACTACTGGCAGATAATTTATATACAGGTGCCATCAAGAAATCTCTACTCCAGAGATATGGAAACTTACACCAGTAGTAGATGCAGAGCCAGTAATGGTTGCTGCTGGGTTAGTAGGTGGGATAACCTGCTTCATATCAATTACCGTAGTGTCATACGCACCAACAGTTACTGATGATGCTGAGGTTACAGTAGCAAAAGCCAGTGTAAAGTTAGCAGTAGCAGCAGTAGTATTAGTCACCAATATATTGGTGATTACTGTAGTAGTTGTAGTATTAGGTTGTGTGTATAGGGTTGTGCTTGCTGTTGCTGCTGATGTTCTAGCCAGCGTTTTAGATGTTACAGCCATTAGTTACTGTATCCTTTCTTAGAGTGCGCCCATTACAACAAGTACTGGGTCGGTTCCTGCATCAATAGTAGCACTGCCTCCAAGGGAAACAGGAGTACCATTGAGTGTAATGCTTGAATTAGTTAAAGATGCATTACCAATATTAGATAAAGTGTTATTTGCTCCGCTAATTGTTTTGTTTGTAAAAGTTTGAGTTCCACTAGTAGTTGCTACAGTTGAGTCAATAGATACTGTTGGGATTGGACCAGTGCTACTTGCTACTGTAATTCCTGTGCCAGCAGATACTGCTGTAATATCACCAACATTAGGAGCAACCCACTCAAGTCCTGTAGATGTTGCAGAGTTAACCGCTAAAATATATCCAGCAGTTGAAGCAACTGTGAGTTGGTCAAAGGCAGATGCCCCTGTACCTACTAGTAAATCTCCCTTAGCATCAAAGGAAGCAGCAACTGCAGCAGCAGCACTTGCTGCAGAAGTAGCAGCAGAGTTAGCAGAAGTCAGAGCAGATGAAGCAGATGTGCTTGCGCTAGCAGCAGAAGTAGCAGCAGCCGTTGCACCTGCAGCAGCACTTGTTGCACTGGTTGCTGCAGCGCTTGCTGAAGAAGCAGATGCTGTTGCTGAGTTGGCTGCACTGGTAGCGCTTGTGGCTGCAGCAGTGGCGCTTGCAGCAGCGCTTGTAGCGCTGGTAGCAGCAGCCGTGGCTGAGTTAGAAGCAGATGTCGCGCTAGTTGCAGCAGAGGTTGCACTGGTTGCTGCAGCGCTGGCGCTATTAGCAGATGCTGTAGCGCTGTTTGCTGCAGATGTAGCACTTGTAGCAGCAGCAGTTGCACTGGCTGCAGCGCTGGTTGCGGAAGTTGCAGCAGCAGATGCTGAGTTAGCAGCCGATGTAGCGTATGAAGCAATAGTTGCTACCGAGGCAGCAGCAGATGCAGCGCTAGTTGCTGCTGATGATGCTGAAGTTGCAGCACTTGCTGCGCTTGTGGCTGCTGCTGCTACTTGTGCATCGGCAAAGTCTTTGCGTACCGCATCAGAAGCATCAGTTGGTGTAGCAAGGTTTGTAATCTTGTAGTTACCAGCGTTGAGAGCAGAGCCAAGGGTAGCGCTTGAATAAGTACCACCACTTACTGTTGCAGTAGAGGTAAAGGTTCCACTGATTGTTGCACCAGCAATGGTTGGGGTATTAATTGTTGGACTTGCAAATGTACCGCCAGTAAATGTTGCGCTGGTTGCAGTAAATGCACCAGTTACAGTACCGCTTGAGTAAACTTTATTAGTAAGGGTCTGAGCCTTAGTTGTACCTACAATAACACCATCACCAGTAGCAATACCGTGAACATGTGTTTGATTAGCAGCAGTAAGGATTGTTTCATCAATATCATAGCCACGAGCAGCAATGTGTGCCTGTTCCTCGCGGAAGTCACGACCAGATACACCATGTCGTACCACTGCACCAGCAGAGTGGGCAACAGCCTGCGTATTGTCAGCACCACGAGTTACAGTAAGGGTTGTGCTACTGCCAGAGGTAACAGTGACAACTTCTTCTTTAGAAGTATCAGGGTCAACGATAAGTGTGTATGGAAACGATGATGGAAAACCGCTAACCGATGCAACAATAAAGGATGTGTTTGATTGTCCCTGAGATTGTGCGGGGATGGATGATTGGAGCGAAGTTTCTACTGCGGTTGATGAGTAGTACCGCGCTGGGGAGCCTGGGTCGCCTGCTGCCATTTTCTACCTTATCTCTGATAGTGCGAACGGATTGGATACTGACGGCGTTGGTTATTCGCCACTTCGTTTAAACGCTGCTGATAAATGTTAAACAAGAATCTGGCTGCGTTCTGCCCTGAACCATTTGGGCGTACGCCATCTAATATGTCTGCTGCTGCAGACTGAGCCCCAAGGCGTGAAGGGTCCAGAAAAGAAATCATGCGGAAGGCTGCGCCATAAATAACAACATCTTCCGAATAAGAAGGAAAGCCTGTAACTGTTGAATACTCTTGTTCATTGCTAGTAAGCAGCGTTGGGCGCTTGCTGTAGGTAACATGCACAGTTTGTCCAGGAACAATCTCTGAATAAATAGATAGACTCTTTGTAGTAGCAAAAGCATCTGAGTCTGCAGTTCTATCTAACTGCCATGCACGAGCAGGGAACCACTCCTTGGAAGGACCAATAATGGAGTAGGTTACAGATAAAACATTTTCTACGGTAGCAGGGATTCCATAGGAATACCGTGCTGCTACATAATCAAAATCATAGGAGCCAATAGCAAATACACTTGGGTACATAGCATCAATAGCATTATTAATAGCGTTCTTAATTTCTTGCCTTGGAAATAATGGAGCCATGGTTACTTTAGAATTAGCATCATGGGCAGCAGCAGTTGTGCCACGCTGCGCTCTACCCCAAGGGGCTACAGTAAGAACATTTGATACATTGTCTGTAGAGTTAACGAATACAATTTCATCGTCAATCTGTACATAACCACGACCAATTACGCTGGCATCATAAACAGTCAGCGATGTGGTTGTGCTGGTAGCGCTAGTAGTAAGCCATGAGGCAGGCTCTGTGTTCTCTGTATAGCCATGCAGTACAGCCTCAACGCGGTCTGCTAGTTGAGCAAATGTACTCATAGGTCAATACTCCTTAAAGCAACTACGGCTGATAGCCCAGAGGTGCCAGCAAGTTCATTGCAGATAGCGTTTAAACCTTTATAGTCATTAGGCTGGCGGGAGGAACTAGCCTTGTAATTAAGGGCAGCAATAAGTCCTAGACCAGATGTGCCAGCATAGGCATTAGCAGCGCCCTGTGATGCCTTATAGACCGTATAAACGGGATATGTACCACCGTTGGCTAGACGGTTAAGTTCTCCCGTAAAAGTGCTTCCTGCTGCTCCTGTTGCCATTACTTACCCTTCTTCTTTTTCATCCGTGCCACAGCAGCATTGTCCACAAGGTTCGGATACTTCCGACCCGCAGCCTTTGCTCTTGCTTTTGCAGCAGCCTTCTGTGAGGAGGTTAATTTCGTTGATGTTTTCTTTGGATTCTTCTTGTCCCAAAATGCTTTACCCTTCACCATTTCACCTTATCTGCCCAATAAGCAGCGCTCATTTTGCCTTTGGCAATGTTCTTAGCATGGCGTGCTTTAAATGATTTTTGTCTAGGCGTAGACTTTTTATCGCCACTAACGCCTTGCTGACCAAAACGAATAGTCTTAACTTGGCTACCTTCTTTGGCAACCACAACATGTGACTTAGTTGGATGGCCTGGCGTACGCTTGGGTTTGTTAAAACCTGCTACGCCAGCCCTTTTAATCCGTGAGTCTTTTTTACTTGCCACGCTTCTTTGCAGCCTTCTTCATTACCATTTTCTTACCAGACTTCTTTGCTGCTTTCTTTGCTGCAGCCATACCCTTCTTTGAATAAGAGTATTCTTTTCCGTTTACCATTGGCATGGTTATTCCTCATCTTCTTCTTCGTAGATGTCCTCATCTTCAATGGTGGGAGAGGGCAGTCCCCACAACGGCTCTGGGATAATGGTGCTAGTCATCATCATCCTCATCCAGCATCCGTTTAATCTCATCCTCAGAAGGGGAACGGTAGTTCACCCAACTTGGATAAGAACCTTTATCCATAACAAATGACAGGGCTATTTCAGACTTAAAGCCTGACTTGAGTAAAGAGTTGTAGTACTCGTTAAGCCAGATACAGTACATTTCAAGTTCTGTATATGACTCATCCTTGACTGTACGCACGCGTTTTACTGGTTTCTTTCGTGGTTTGCGAGCAGCCATGATTCCTCCTATGCCCCGTATGCCTTGCCTGTTTCGTTTGAAATCTTTACAGCCTCTTGAATCTTCTTCATACTTGTTCCGTTAGGTTGGATGCCTTGAGCACGAGCATCCCTATATGCCTGTAATTCTTTATCCCATTTTTTTGCAGATACGCTTAGGTTAGAGTTTGCTTCTCCTGCGTTTATTACAAGAGTTCCAACCTTGCAACCAAAGCAACCTTCTACAAACTCAGGATGGGTCTGTTGTCTATGTAGGCTCATGCTGGTGTTATGTATGCTCCGTAGCCCTGTGCTGTAAGGGCATCAGCAGTCTGTTGGTTAATAAGATTTTTTGTTCCACCTAAGTAATACTCCTCCGCCTGATTTGTCTGAATCTGGCTTGGATACCTAAAGGAACTATACACTCCGTTTAAACGCAAGACAGATATGCCACGCGGTAGTTCAATACGAGCAAAGAGGATATGGTCCCCTGCTGGGGTTTCATCTACGGTGGGCGTAGTGAAGTAATACATTGACATAAGTCCTCCTAATGAACTCACCCCAAAGGGGCAGACTTTTCAAATATGTCTACCCCTCAGAGTCAATCAACTAGAGAGCAGCGATTGAAGAACCAGTTTCAATGCGATACAACGCTTCCTCGCGGTAACGGCTCCATCCAAGGACACCGTACCAACCGATTGGGCGGAAACGCATTAACTTATCGGTAACTGGACCGATAACAACACCTGGCTCCTGTGCTACGGCTTCAGCCAATGCTTGCTTACCGCAAACGATGGTTCTGAATACGCGTGTTACAGGGGTTACAGTTACAACAGTAGTTGCGGTAACTGCAGCAGTATTGGCTACATCTACAGTAAATGTAGTTGTTGAGCCAGAAGTGCTGATTGCACTAATTTTTGCAGAAGATGCAATGCCAGTTCCAGAAATCTTGTCGCCTACCTCAGCGCGTGTTGCAATTACAGCAGAAGAAGCAACACCAAAGGTGAAGCCTGCTGAAGTACCTGCAACGGTTACTGCGGTTGTAGCGAGAGCGCTCTGGTCTGCGCCATCCTTAGCAGAGAACATGCGTGCGTTTTCTACAAAGAAAGCGCCTTCGTATGTTCCGATGGTACCTGCGAACAGGTTGCCAAGTGATGCATCAGTGTGTGCGTGAGTATCACGCCATCCGATTGAGCCTGATTCGGCACGGAGGTCATGTGATACTTCTGGGTGAATACCGACCCAGTATAGGCTTCCTGCGCGAGGAACAGCCTTATTGGAACGGAGTTTTGCAACAACCTTGCGAAGGTCAGCAGAATCAATAGTGTCTGATGCTGTGACTGTAGCAGTAGATGTGCGGGTTCCACCGTAAATAACATTGGTGCCTTGACGAAGTGTGTTTTGTGCCACAACATCAAGAGAGTCAGCCAAGTTGTAAGCGATGATGTCTGCAACAGCAGGGTCAACATCGGATAGTGAGAACAACTGTAGTTTGCGTGTTACAAGGGCAGCGTTGCCGTACTCTGCAAGAGTTACAGATACGGTATCAACATTGCTTAATGCGACTGCATCTGGGTCAGTTGTTTCTGTGAGCGTTGAAGTAGCAGCCGACAAATCGTTGTAAAGTGAGAATACAACGGATGAGCCTGGCATAGCCTGTTGTACAGGCTTCTTATCCGCAACAGCACGAATCATCGGCTGAGAGCGGAGGGCAAATTCAACATAACGGTCATAAGCGGTCTGAACTAGACCACTAATTGCCGATGTGTCTGTAAATGCCATGTGGGTTCACCTCCTGGTGATTGGTTGATGTAAGTTATTTAATTTAAACCAAGGAGTATATCTAAGTCCTCACGAGTCTTTGCTCCTGCAATCTTTGCAAACGCATCTTCATCAACATCTGGCGCGGAGCCAGTAGAGATTAGATTGTTGATTCTTGCTTGAGCCTTGACCTCTGGACTTTTTTCTGCAGGCTTTTCTTCAGATGAAGTTTGGATTCCAAATACATCACCGTATTCATTTACCCAATTAACAATTGCTTCCTCAGAGGATTCAATGTCTTGTGGTATAAATGCGGCAATCTTTGGATTTAATCCCTTAGCCTGTAGTACATCCTTGACAGTACGCTGACGGGTCTGAGTTTTTAGACCTGACAACTCCTGTTCTAGTTCTTTCGCACGCTTTTCCAGCGCACGGTTTACTTTGCGGAGTTGACCAACAACATCTGTAGTAGTGTCGTCATCTTCTTCGTCATCGTAGTAATTGGTAGCCATCTACCTATCTCCCTTTTCTTAGTTGTATTCGCAATCCACAATGAGGTTCGGGGAAACCAAATTGGCTATTGCTACCAGACTTATACGCCCCCCTGGGCTGGTTGGTCAGGGTGGGGATTCTTATATTGGTGTAGCGGTTGAGCGAAGTGATGCTCCAGTGACTCCGCCTCTTGCGCTAAAACGAGCACCTTCTCTTTGTGCTCTTTGTTGTGAGGCAAGTAGCGCCTGTGGGCTACCCTCTATAACTGCAGAGAGTGCTTCTTGTTCGCTGTAGTCTTGTCCTTCAATACCTGATAAACGCTTTTGTGTTCTACGCAGTTGTCCTGCTTGACCAAGAGCCTGTGCAAGTTCTCGCTCAGAAAGTTTTGCATAGGATTCTGTGCCTGCAATATTCTCTGCTTGACCAGAGGTAATACCACGAAGTTCAAATCCTGCAGCGCGACCAATACCTACAAACTGTGCAGCCTTAGCCTGCTTCTGTATCAATGGGAGTGCTTTATCTGCATCAAGAACAAAGGCTGTTAAATCACCTTCGCCTACGCCATAGAAATCAATTAATTGTTGTTTAACTGATGGGTTTAAGGTACGAGATAAGTCCTGTCCCACCTGTAGACGGTCTTGGAATTCTTTAGGAGAAACAAGATTGCCAATTAAAGCGCCAAAATCTTCAGGTCCATCATAAAAACCTTTAGGCAAATCAAAGAAACGAGCAGTTTGTATCATTGCTTTTTCGTCATTAGAATATTCTTTTTCAGTAATTGCTTTACCTTTAGCACGCAACGCTTTCATGCCTGGAAAACGCTTTTGATATTCTGGTTGGTCATATAGTTCAAGAAGTAACATTTCCTCTGAAACATCAGCCATAATACGGGTATTAATAAAAGGAGCAAGTGTTTCAAGTCCATAGGCTGAAAACAAAGCAGTAAGTTTATCTGAAGCCTTTTGTTTTGTAGCAAGTTTGGCTGCTGCAGCATCTGCTTGCATTTGTTTTATTGTGGCTTGAGAAGCAGCATTTGCTGCAGCAACAGCCTTAGCAACAGCAGTATCAACATCTGATTGGGTTAAATTATTATTAGTGGTAGTTGTAATTTTTCCATTATTTGTTATATTATTTAAAGTTGTAGAAATTACAAGTTGACCTGTTTTAGGATTATAGTTAGATGAAGCAGATGCTTGTTCTGGTGTTTGACCTTGAGAAATATAATAATTATATGCTTTTTTAGCAGAAGCAATATTAATAGCATCACCAGCACCAGTTGTTCCTATGCCACCTTCTAAGCGTGCTATTTGATATTCACGCTCAGTAAGAGTACGACCCGCAATATATGAATCTCCGTAATAACCTGATGCATTAACTCCGCCTCGTGATTCTAAATATTGCTCTGGAGTTACACCTTGTGCAGCAGCATTGGCTTTTATTACATTTTTTGTTGTAGGGTCTAATTTGGCATAAGGAATTGTTTTAAATTCTTGGGCTGCAGAATATGTGGCAAGATTTTCTGCTGCTCTAATTTCTTGTAAGGCTTCTACGCGTTCTTGAGTTGTTGCACCAACAGCAACAGAAGTAGGGCTTACTCCGTAATATTTTGCGGCTTCTGCTTCAATAGCAGCAGCACGAGTATTTAATCTAGCAGCAGCCATTTCTTGAAGTTTGGCTTCGCGTTCTTCTTTTAGTCTTGCTAGTTTTTCTTCGCGTGTTTCTGCCATTATATCGCCGCATATCCAAATTTATTGAGCATACCAATTCCGTATCCTTCATAAAGGCGTGTAGCATTTTCAGTATATTGCCAGCGTTCATCTTGCTTAATTAACTTCTCAGCATCCCATGATGGGCGCATAACCATCTTGCCAGTTTTCTCATCTACCATGCTAAAGATTTTTCCATCCTTCCATAGTGGGTCGTTCCAATCAAGGGTATCTTCATCTACTTCTAGTAGGTCTGCCCACTTCTTGCGCTGAACAGAGGTTACATCCCAAAGGGTGCGACCTGCAGTAAAGTCATCAGAAAGGAACGGATATAACTGTGCAGCCTTAGCGTTAATCTCACGCTTAATATCATCTGGCGTAGCGCGTACACGCAAGCCTTCTTTGGTTAAAGAACCAATTAAACGGCGTTGATAATCAGCACGACTCTGCTCACTCATTGGAAAACCCATAAGGTTTGAATAAGAGGCTAGGTCCTGTACTGCGGTGGCATAGGCTCCGCCTTGGATTTTTCCAAAAATGTCTTTATTGCTAATAATGGTATTTTCAATATAGTCATTATCCCAATTATTAAGATAGGCTGTTTCTGCCAGACTGCTAAGATAGTCAGCAGTATCTGGGTCTGCCATATCAAGACCAATCGCTGTAGCAAGACCAGAGATTGATATTTTAAATTCGTTTATCTTTTGTTGATAATACTTCTCACCAAACTTATAGCGAGCCGCTATGTTTCCTGCAACAGTAGGACCATTTTCTAAATACCAACTGCTACTGGTAATCATATCTACAATAGCAGCAGCATTGTATAGATACTTTCCAGTTACTGGGTCGCGTACTGTATCGTAGATAGCCTTAAGTTCTGGAACATTTTTAAGTAGGTTAACAATCCATGTAGTCATGGATGGTGATGTGGTTGCTCCAGCAAATGGGTCGCCACCATCATCAATTAAAGGTCCACCTTCGCCTGGCTTTGCCATCAGGGTCTAACTCCTAACGCTTTTTCAAGAGCAGTTCCAAATACATTTGCTGTTTGAAATTCTGCATACAATGGGTCTTGCATAGCACGCTTCTCGGCAATATCAGCAGCCTCAGCCTCACCAAATCCAGGTGTAGTTACTACTACTTTCTTGCCACCAACTTTTTTAACTTCAGTTTTTGTAGGCTTAGCAAGTTGTTTTTTGCGGATTAACTCTGCAAACTCATCGGCTTCAGCATCGTCAATAACACGACCAGAACCTGCTTCTAAGTATTGTTTAAGTAAATCTCTGGAGTTAGCCTTCTTGATAAGTTGAGTGCTGTAAGAAGGACCCTTATCTGCTCCACCACCCCACAGACCACGCTGAATATCAAGTAATTGATATGGACTTAGTTTCTGTCCTTGGCGCATAGATTCTTGTGAGTATTCGCCCCATGCTTCCCATTGGTCCTTAAGTTCTTTAAGACCAGCAGATGCACTAACAACGCCTGCTGCAACTAATTTAGCCTTCCAATCAGCCAAAGCCTTTGGGTCAGATATAGGAAATTGGTTCTTCCATTGGTTAAGAGAAATTGTTTCAGACCTAGTTTCAACAGGTCGCCCACCAGCGAAATCAGGTGGTCTGCTTGAAACAAGTTGATTAATTCCAGTATAAACTCCACCAGTTAAAGGTGTGATATTTGCACTGTTTGTAAAAGAACCTATATCAAATTGAGGATTTGTTCCAAGAATTTGTTGCCCCATTGCTGTTCCTGCAAGAGCATTAATGTCAACTCCACTAGCAGAAGCAATAGCCAAAGCGTTCATCATGTCTGTATTTGCTTGGCTTTCGGTGGTTGCTGGTATATCTTCTCCACCTTCAAACATGTTAATTCCAAGTCCGACTGCTCCTAAAGCGGCTGCGCCTTTTAATGCACCTTTTTTGCTTTTAGGTTTTAATGTTTTAACTAAACCTTTTACAGCACTAGCCCCTGCTTTGGCAGGAGATACCACTCCACCCTCAAGTCTTGTCATTGCGCCAGCAGGTAGAGCACCAGATTTTTTGTATTGTTTAAACGCATCAGCATTGTTCTGGAAATAAGTTACTGCTTTATTAAGACTATCATCTGGGATGTCGGGATAGTTTTCCCGAATACTCATTGCTATTTCTGCTCTAGTTGCCATAGTCCTTATCCAAGTGTCACAGGGTCATTTTGTAAAAAGCGATTATAGAAGTCATTAAACTCTGGAGATTTCTTAAGTTGCGCTACTGTGCTATTCCAGTAAGCATCTAAATCAGCATTGTCTTTTGCGGTAAGAGTAGATGCTCCACCGTATGCCCTGCGGTTTGATAACTCACGAGCAATTTGGGTGCGAGTATTTAGATAAACAGCCAAATCCCTAGTTACTTGTCTGCGACCATTTTCTTGCATCCACTGTGGGTCAGTAAGCATTGTCTTAATAGACTGCATACGATAAATCCACTTACCTCTATCTACATTGTAATAATCAGCAGCCCAATCTTGATTACGGCGGGTTAGGTCTGCAATCATCATTTGCTTAAGGGCAAGTAATTCCTCAGCGCCAGATTCCTGATAAGACTCATAACCTTGAGCATCAAGTTGGTAATCTAAACCTGTCATCTTTTTACGGAACTCAACCCAGCCAACTTTTATATTGGCATCTTTCTTAAGTTCTGCAGGGTTTCTACGCTCACGATATTTTTCAATAGAGCCAGGAACTGGAGTGTTTCTATACTGCCAAGCATATACAGCCTCAGAGAAGTCATACTTACCATCTGGGTCATTGACTAAGAAGCCAATCATTTCAGGTGTTGTTTGACCAATCTTGCTGATTAAGCCTTTGTACCTTTTGATATTTTGGAAAGCAGCCTGCGAAGCCTGCGCACCAGTAGGGTTGTAAGAACTAGATACAAGGGCTGGACCCATTTCTGGGTACATCTGTAAAAATAAAGTTTCTGCATCTGCGCCATAGACCTGCTGTATTCTACGGAATTGTTGTGTATAAAAACTTAATGGTGAATCATACTGTGCAGCAAATGGCATAACTAGATTAGAAAGAATCTTAACTCTGTATAAACTATCTGCTAGATTCTTTACTTCGCTTAATTCAGGCATGGTATCACGCTCGCCTAAGTTAAAACGGATTAGTTCGTAACGATAAACTGTATTAAATGTACGACTCCACGCTTCATCTTGACCGCCCAATGATGCAAGTTTTTGCATTGCTGGTGGAAATAGATTGCGAATAGTTCCTTCTTGTGGACCAAAAGGTAATATTGGAAGCATACTTTTTGTTACAATATCCTCTAGGTCAGGCTTTAATTTAACAATTTCATTAACTGGAATTATTACAAGAGGACCAAAGCCTGCCAATATTTCACCTTGCATAATGATGTCAAGACTTCGCACTGGAATAGAAACTTGTGTGCCTGATGAGCGCAAGGCTTCTGCCATGCCTTTGCCATATCCAGGAATCTTCTCTACACCTTTAATAAAACTTGAAGGCATAGGCAGTACTATTTTGTTTTCATAAGAAAACTCAGTAGTTGGGTTGCCATCTCTATCAACCACATTTGGCTGATTACGCAGTGTAGACACAATTTGTCCAGCACGAGCGATAACCGCAGGATTCTCTGTTGCAAGACCAGACCAACGGCGAATAGTGTTTTCCCATGCGTTAAAGAACGGCATGACAAGGCGCATTTTTTCGCCAGCATAAGACTTACGAATAATCGTAAATAGAGTCTTATTTACTTCTTTGCGAGTTGACTCAACAGCCTCACGGCGAACCTTATTAATATCATCAGTTGTTAACTGAGCATCATCACCAATGTTCATACGCTTAGTTGCTAGGGCAACATCAAGGCGTTGTTTCATTTCTGAACGATAAACTTGGCGAGCCAACGGGTGACGGGCAAAGGTAGTTTCAGGTAATGAGCCTAGGAAATAAAACGCTCTATCAATAACTTTAGCCAAGCCATCTTGCCAGTTACGAGCCTGTGGGCTGGTTGGAACTATGCGACCAATAATATCTGGCATCTCTGTATTATCGGCAAAATGATTCCGTAGCCAAGACTCAGTAATTTCACCATTACGGAAGGCTTCTTGGGTTTGGCTATCTGGCAGATAACGATTGTAAGCACTGTATAAATCGCCAACAAAATCTTCTGCATCAATAGATACATTTAACCGCTCTGATGCCACTCTATTTCCTGGCACATCAATATTGAACTTACGAGCATAGGCAGCATTTTCTGGAGCACGCAACCAAGCCACAATTTCTTCTGGGCGTGTGTCATTGAGCATTTGCTCAATTAGTGGGTCAATACGCCCATCTGGACTACGAAAGAAAGTGTTTAATTGATTTGCATATCCTGAGTAATAATCAGGCATATTTGGAGATAAAACATTTTCTACATAGTTGCCATGTTCTGCTGCAAACATCCGTGCTGGATGGTCTACAAATCTGCGATAAGATTCTGTGTTGTCAGTTCTATCTAATAGAATCTGTCCAGGCTCACCACGGTAAGCATCATCAAATTCAACAGTTGTACCATCATAGAGTTTTTCTGTTCTACGACCAGTTCCTTGAATAACCTTTGGCGCTGCAAGGCGTTCTTCTTCTACGACTCGTGCGTTTAAACGACTTAGAAGTGCTTGTAAATCTCTACGAGTTGCTGCTTGTCCATCTGCTATTTCACGAACAAGTGAAACTATGCCTTCGGTTGGGTATCTTCCACTGGCGATGGACTCTGAGATTTCATTAACGCGCTTTCCAAAATTCTCCGAGCCAGCAATTCTGCGAACGCTCGGCGTTCTTGTGGATTCATCTGGTCTAACGGCTTTGGTGCCTTTACCCAGTGCAAACCTTTCGCTTGCTCCGACATCTCCTGTGCCTTTCGTTCCGATATATTCAAGTTCACCAAGGTCAAATACTCCTTGCTGATTGCGTGTTGTTCCTAGTCTAATGGCTTCTGCACGATTTGCAATTACATTTACGGGGTCGGACTTAATATGAGGAACACCATCAATATCGTCAATCCAAGTACCAAAATGGTCTGCACTGCCAAACTTATCAAAATTAGCCTCAAAGTGGTCTGCAACAGAAGCAACCCAATTCTCTGGGTTAGTACGGGCTTGTTCCAGTGGGAACGCGTGCGTTGCCCCACGGATAGCAACTGCGACACCTTGCGTAGGTACATCACCAGTAACCATATCAGAGAACTTAAATGTTCCGCCTTGATTTTGAACAGTACGCTCAATAATCTGCAAGATTCTGCCTTCGTCTGAAAGCAATTGTTGTGCATTTTTTGCTGCGTTTAAACGCTGTTCAGCCAAGGCTACAGTTGGTCTATTGCCAAATCCGTCAACTAGGTCAGGGTCAACAAGCACCGTAGAACCACCACGACTTTTTACATCAGGTAATACAAGTTTACCTATGCCATTAGCACGCATCCAGTTAAGCAGTTCTGGCTCTTTACCTTGCCAAGCATCACGAGTGCGAATTGTGCCTTTAGAAACACCAAGAATTGTTTGAAGTTCTGGATAATCAGCCAAGTCAAGAACTTGACGAGTTCTGGCTTGTCCTGAGTATTGCTGCATTGAGCGCAAATCTACAGTTTTGCCGTATACCTTTTGACCAATAGTTACGCCTTCTCTACCAGGCTTGCGGATACGGAACTGTCCAGTAGTTAATAACTCTTGCGAAACTGTGTTTGGGTCAATAGATGTCCAGCGCCCTGTTGAAGGATTAAGAACTTGTATTTCGTTGCCATTGTTAACGCTATTAATAAAACCATCACGCATATCTGCAGCAACTGTTTGAAGTGCAGCAGATGGTTGGCGCTTTGCTGGCTTCTTTGGAAGGATAGCCTGTACTTTAATATCTAAAGTACCTCTACGAATACTACTATCGCCTGCGTATGGCTTTACTTCTACTACTTTAAACTTTGTTCCAGGTGGAAGTAAAACTTCTTTTTCTGCTGCTATGTAACCGCTTGAAGGTTGAGCACCAAAAGGTGTAAGCGATGTATTAGTTGCCTCAATATCTAATCCAGGATGACCTTTAGGCAATTCAATTTCAAGTACATTTCCACCTCTAAAAGTAGATGCAACATCATATTCTTTAGATGTTGAAATAAAAGCATTATCTCCGATAATATCGCCAACTCTTGCATTAGCGTAAATATCTCTTGTAACGCCACGATATACCGTTGTTGGTTGGACTATAACGCTGCGTTGAATTACGCGTTTAAGTCCTTCTACATATTTTCTTTGAGATGAATTTAAAGGTTCTGGAGTAACATCATCAGGAAAAGCAAAAAGATTACCGCGTAATTTGGCTTGTTCTGGACCTACTACTCCTTGGACATAAGGTGCAACAAAGTTATTGTATTCTTCAATAGATATACGACTTGCAACTTCTGGAGTACCAATTTCTGCGCCTGGAGAAAGTTCAATATTTCTAGGCATTGGATAAGCACGACCAGAAGTACGCTTGTAAATTTCAGATGCACTGATTACTGGCATAGCCGAGGTCGCATAGCGCTCTGCCATATCTTCAGTAAAGTTCATCGCCATAGGGCGTGTATTATCTAAAGCGCTAATTGGCGCTGGTGAACCATGGTATAAATACTCACCAGTTGCGTATTGGAATACATCAATGGCTTCTTTATACTGTTCATCGGTAAGTCTACCCATGCGATATAAACGCTCAATGGATTCTAGGAATACATCAAAATCTTGAAGCGCTCGCTCAGATGCAATAAGCAAAGATTGTTTATCTGCAAATTCGCTACGCAACGCTACAGAATCCTCACGCAATCCTTGTGCTACAAGTCTGCGGTCTGTAATGCGTTCAATATCACGAACACGATTTGTGTACCAACCTTTAAATCCTTCTCGGTTAATATCACTAAGTGCCATAAGTCCATAGCCCTTAGCAAGAATAGATAAACTTGCTTCACTTAGGTTACGAACAGTATAACCAAGACGAAGAAGGACAGAGGCTTTCCAAAGGTCATTAAGAACACCAGTGGTGTATCGCCAAGAATCTGGGTCAGTAATTTCAGATGCGCGATTTAAGGTATTAAGCACGCCTTTATTCTTTTCAATAACACGAGAATAGTTAGCGAGGTCTACCATAGGTAGCGCGTTAGCGCCTTGGCGCTCTAGGTATGGAATCTTAAGAATTACATCATCGCCAGTCATTAAGAACTTACGGTCTTTAATCATCTGTCGCGCAGTTTCGCGGCGAGCCTTATATTGACTCCAGATAACTTGACCAGCCTCATCGCTGATTCCAAGTTTTTGATTAATTAAAGATATAGATAAATCTTCAAATGATTCAACAACGCGAGCGCGAAGTTCTGGAACTCCACCAGATTGTATGTAATCATTAAGATGGCGTTCAACTACAGGATTTGCTTCATCTCCAACAATACGGCGTAATAAAGTTCCAAATGCTGTTAATTCATTATATGAATCAGAGTCGTTAAGATTGATATAACCTGATGGAGTTTCTTGGAAAGAATCGCCAACTTTCTTCATACCAAAATTTACTACTGCTACAAGAGGGTGATACTTAGTTGGTTGGAAATATCCAACGGTTGGAAACTTACTTGGCTCGTTTAAGTCAACACCTTTGACTTTAGCAGCACGGCGCTCGGCGCGGTTCATAGCCATCTTTTCAAAGGCTGGCTTACCAAATGTACGCTTAGTTAAAGCATTGCCATTTACATGTAATTTATTTAACGCTTGGAAATATGAATTGTTGTCAAGATTTGCAACATAATCACTGGCTGCATCAAGGACATTAATATCATCTACGATTCCATTGGTAGGAACTCCGTCAAGAATCATCATGTCAACTTTAGATACATCTTTTGTTTTATCAAAAACAAATGCTAGTTCTTTACGCTTTGCAACAAGGCGAGCCATAGCCTCTGTATCTCCCAGCGCTGTGGCTGTAAGCACATCTGCTACATCATCTACAGTATCTGATTGACCTAGCAAGTAAGATAAAGTGTCTGCATCGTTAGATGCTTGAACCAGTGGATGTTGGCGAATTACAGTTTGGTCACTCTTAGCCATCCATGAAAGCGTGTTGTAAATCTCTCCGCCTTCTTCGCGCCCTTCATTTATTGTTCGGGCTAATGCTACTGGTGACATAATTTGCACATTGCGGAGAGTGCGAGGCATAAAGAAATCTTTTGCAAGGGTTGCAGCGTTTGCATCACGCGCTCCCATAGGGCGAGTTACTAATGCCTTACGAGCAAGACCAACACCTTTAGCAAACTTGCCAAGTGGGTCTGTTACTGTGGTAAAAAATGTGTCAATAGAACCACTGAGTGTGCGTGCTGCCCAATCAGTTTGGAATATCTCACGGTCTTTTGCATTAAAAATATCAAAATCGCCACGGAAAGATTCTGTTCCTGGAGTTAATTTTGCTGTTAAATATGAGATTGCTTGACCTGGAGAAATTTGGTCACGGTTTTCCCATGATTTTTTTGCATCGCCAGTAGCAAGGGCTGTTACTGCTGCAGATAATGGCTCACGAAGGTATCTACCACCAGTTTCATAAGAAAGCATTGCTGTTGGCATTAAAACTTTATTGAAAGCAAACCCTACTGGTTTGCGAATTGGATAAGATGCTGCTAAAACTGTAGAGCGAAATGTATCTCCTGCTATGTTAAACGCATCAGAAACCCAGTTTTTATCGTTTGACGAAACAGTAGCAAGGTCAAACAATAAAGTTGGTAAGCCAATCTCGTTGGCAAATCCATTTCCTGATAGTTTCTTGGCTGCATTACCAAGCGTTTCGCTAAAACTCATAATACGCTTTTTAAATACCTAACATAGTTTCGGAAAGCATTAGAAGTTTGTGGAAGTTCTGCCATTATTGATAAATATGGAAGCGCTGCACGCATACGGTCAGCATCTTCTCCTGTGGCTGTAGCATCATTGGCATACATGGCTTCTGTATTCATACTTCCACCAGTGCGTACATCTTCGTCTGGTCTTTGGGTTGGAGCATTTAATGGCACAAGTTTTTGAGCGCTATCGCCTCTAAATGGGCGTTGGCTGGATGGGGATGGCACATTTGAAAATGCAGGATTTTGACCTTGCATTTTTGCGGCAGTTTGCATTTCATAAAAATCTTCCGCATTGTCTATACCTGCTGCATATCGCGCAGGTTGTCCGCTAGTTCCAGCACCGCCTGTGCCAGATACTAAAAAATTATTCTTTGCTTCTTTTGCCACTTTCCCTCCCACTTAAGTTCGGATTTAAATTTTATTGAGCAGTTTTAAAACATGCTCAGGTTCTTAAATTACTTGCTGCGTGAACCGCGAGTTCCGCTTGGATTGCTTGAGAAGTAAGTCTTGCCACCCTTTGAGGATGCTTTCTTTGCCAACATTGGCTTTTGAGTTGGAGCCTTGCCTGCTGAACCTTGGTTCTTAGGCTTCTTTCCGCCCGAAAGCGATTTCTTTTTCATCTTCATTTAGTCACCTCCCTACGCAACTGGTAGTCGTCTTACGAGGGAAGCCTGAAGATTAGGTTCACCTCTTTGAGTTAAACTTGCTAAAAGCGATTGAACATCGGGTCTACCACCAGGAGCAATTTGTCCAGGCGCTACACCTTGCATACGACCTGTTGCAGACATACCCATAGGAAGTTCGCCCTCACCTGGAGGGACCGCACCTGGTTGCCCAATCATGTCGGGACTTACTGCTTCAGGGGTCATCGCACCAGGTGGGGGATTCTGAGGCTGGAACGCATCAGATACTGCTCTTTCAATAGAGGCACCTTTTTGGCGTTCATTTATGACGGTAGATAATTTATACAAAATATCTGATGGGTCTTGTCCCTGTGAAGCAAGCGCTGGAATTGCTTGTGCATAAGATGCAATTGCTTGTTTCATTGCATCGCGTAAATCTTCGGTATCAACTTTTTCTTCTTCTTGGGTTGCATTGAAGGAGAAAGGCATCTGACGGCGTAGGAAGTCACGGGAAATTAATTTATCTCCACGAGCCTGTAGACCAAAGACCAATGCACGGTTTGGGTCAAGTCCTGCCATCAAACCATACTGAACATCAACAGTGTAGTCACCGTCAATGTCGCGTGATGGTTTATATTTAATTGCGTATGGAACTCCATTGCGTGTACCACGGAGTTCTTTTTCCATAGTATCAAAAACTTTTTCATCAATCTTAAGTGCAAGGCTAAGAAGTTCTACGAAGGCACGGGCAAACATTGCATGGGCTGTTTTGATTTGTGTATCAAAGCCACCCATAAGGGCTTGTACGCCACGACCTGTAACGATAGAGGCATCAATGTTTCCTGTACGAGATTCAGGATAGCGAGAACCTAGACGAAGTTCTCCCTCAAGTACCTGCTGTTGTGCAAAAGCACCTGCTGGTATCTCAATAGGCAATCTGCGAACATCGCCAGGTCTGTCAGTTCTAATAACAGCATCTGGTCCAAAGGCTAACTCATTTACATCTTGAGGGGCTACAAGGGGGGCTTGAACTGCTTTAGTAGCAGCCTCAAGCGATAGAAGTGCGTAACGAGCCTTTGCAACTTGAATTGCAAGAACATCGTCAAATTGACCCCGCGCTTGACCATCTAAGGATGGTCGCTGAACAACGCGTATAAGACACTCGCCAATTGGATTAGGCGCACGGTCAATAACAATATTGTTTCTTGATGGAACAAAGATAATGTCTTGGTCTTTGTCATGATAGCGAACAATCTCCATCATAGAAGCAGTTGAGTCTTTGTCATATAGTAGATGGGCATACTCTGGGTATGCGCTCATTAGTTCTGCTAATGACTTTTTAATTCTTTGGTACATGCCATGTACTTTTCCAAATCTATCAATGATTGGATAGCATCCATAAGAATCTAAGAAACGGATGCGTGGCATGTTGTGTTCTAAATCAACTTCAACTTGAGCAGGTACGAAACCATAGGTTACATAACGGTCTGCTGCGTTAAACATTTGAGTTTGCATGTCTGAGAAATCAATAATGCCGTTAACGATTTCTTCTCGCTTATCGGCTTTCTTGCGTTCTTTTTCAGACACCATAGATGGGGAATTACAGTTAAATGCGGGTAGTGGCGCTATAACTTCAGATAAATCACGAGCCGATATATCCACCATGTTTGCAACGATTGGATTCTCAAATGGTCCATCTGGGAATAAATCTGGGAAAACATCGCGCATGCGACCCTTACGAACAAGAAGTACTTGTTCCATGCGGGTGTCACGGTCAGAATACATTTGACGGTAACGGTCATAATTATCTTTAATTTCGTCTAGCGAGAGTGGCACACCCACCTCCTGTTCTAATAGATGTCGCTTAGTGATACGGTGTATTGCTTTGATTTGTCGTATGGAGTATGAAACATATTTAAACTGTTATGTGTACGAGCAAAGGTTCTTGCATTAGCAACACGGTCACGACAGCCAAGTTCAGCAAACCAAAACGCCATCACGGTATCGGTCTTTTGTGATTTTGGAGAATCTGGATACCAAGTAATGAGTTGTTCAATTAAACTTTTAATACCTTCTGAGGCGTGAGTTGATGGGAACTCAATGAGTGCATCTCCATCTTCCCAACCATGGAATAGTGTCGTCAGGGATGCAACTCCGAAGTTCGTGTCCCATTTGTTTTGACCCGTGTGATGTTCTCTTAGGGTCGCACCCCGTGACGAAAGGTATTCGCGTACCTCACGGTCCTGAGTTAACATTGTTTGAAAAGCATTTTTCTCAATACGCCACTCAGAAATTTTGTAGTCATCAGTCCAGTCTTTGATTAAACTTCTAATCTCATCTGGCTTCATGCCTGGTTTATTTGACACATCTATCAGGTATCGTTTCTGAGTAGAAATATCAATGGCTAGACATACGGCTGCGGTGTAACCGCTACCTGCAGGGTCTAAGCCAGCAATAACAATAAGTCCATCCATGCCATTAGGTCTTACGCCTGCTTTACCTTTTGGTATGCGCCCTACATTTCTAGCGCCATTGATAACGCCTTTGATGGCATCAGATGGAAATGCTGAATCTTCATGTACTTGTTGTTGTTGGTAAACCATAGCCCAAAGATTTGGTGATAGACGGCTACGCTTTTTATTCAAAGCATGACCATCCCACTTGCGATATAAACCATCTGCATCAGGGCTACCTACTCCAGATACTGGAGCCATGTTGGTCTTAGCCCAGAGGGTTACCCACTTAGAGGGGTCTTCATTAAATTCAAGTACTGCAGGTTGTGCAAAGTAAGTCCAAGGTGAATTCTCATCTGGGTAGCGCATAGGGTCGCGTACCTCGGAGTATAAATCTTTAGGGCGTAGGCGAGTGCCTATGATAAGAAGTTTGCCGCCGTTATCATCAATACGGGACATAACCTCGGATTGAATCCAATCAATCTGTTTTTCATACTCATGGGCGTTGGTGTTATCCACGCAGTCATCCATGATGATTAAGTCAGCACGAGCGCCATAGATATGACCCCTAATACCGACAGCCTGTACGGTGGGGTCTTTTTCTCCTGAGTCACGAGCCTCTGAGGAGAGGTAAATTAAGTCCTGCTTCCATGAATCAGAATTCTTTTCAAAACCACCTGGAGGTCCAAAGGTTAGTTGTAAGTCCTGATACTTAGGATGTGTTAGTCTGTTCTTAATGGAGAGCAGGAACTTTTGCGCCATAGCCTGTGTCTTAGACACAATCATGATTCTGATGTTTGGGTTCTGGCAAATCCGATAAACCGCATAGTTAACTGTGATGGTTGTAGACTTTGCGTGTTCTGGAGGGGTATTAACGATTAATAAATCTGGAGCGCCCTGTTCATAGGTTATGGCAGGGTGTATATCCGTAGGCTGCCTACCTTCTAATAAATCTATCCAATGGCGTTGGTGTGTAAATACCTGAGTGCCTAGATACTTTTCTGAAAACTCAGGGAAGGGTGGTACTTCCCCTCGTACACCGCCTATTTCGCCACGAGCGGTCATAGAGCGTACTTTGTCCACAGCAGTGGCAAAGGCAGTATCTACCTTTCGGTAGTACTCATAGGTCTTAACAGACCTGCCTACGGCATCCATAGCACGCTGGACAGAGTAGCCCTGCATTAAAAAATCAATAACTTGCTTCTTGATGGCATCACTTTGATGCGAAGCAGAGGTAGTTCGTTTTCTTTCCATAGCATCTCCCAAGACGGGGTATTTGGAGTCTTGGGGCTAAACTCCTAACCGAAGGCGTAGTCCAAACGAAGCCGAAGGTTAGGGCTTCTACTAGGGCGACCCATAGGGTCGCAGTTAAGTGTTCGGAGGCTCCGATAATTTTGCCTCCTCACTTATACTATAGGTGTCCAAAAGGTCCTTAGCGGACACTTTTGGGCATGTGATTTACGCCACATTTATAGTAAATCAGTAAAAGTGCAGGTCAGAGCCACATTTATGGGGGGCGAGGACTAGCAAAGTTATGTAAGTAGATACATACACATACACACGCCGCGTTTTTAAAAACCCTGGGGTGCGATTTTGCATCGCGCACCCGCTCTCTGCATAGTGTTTAAACCCTGCACGCTGCAATGCTGCACTGCTCGCGCTCCCACTAGCAGCACTGGCGCGGGTGGAGGCGCTTACTCTGCATTGATAGCGCCCCCGCTCTGCACATATCGCCCCGCGCCCCGTGTTTAAACGATGCAGGCTCTGCACCCGCCCCGCCTGCACTGCATCAATCGCAGAGGGCAGGCGATGGCTCATAAGTTACCAATGAGTAACCTCAAAAAAGCAGTTAAAATAGCAAGCCATCTCACTTGCTCAATATCTTAAGATGCAAAAACATAGCGTAAAATAATGCTTTGCTCATGGTTACTCGCTGGTAACTTACAGCCCATAGTTTAAACATGCAGCCCATCTCAATCCATGGCAGATAATAAAAGTGTTTAAACCCCTCAAAAAGCAGCGTCAAATAATGACTTTTGAGATGCTTGAGTTTAAACGCCAAAGATGCAACAATCAGACCGTGGCACCGCGCCACTCACAGACTGGAGGCAAGAAAATGACTCAAGGCATCACGGTTGCAGAGGTTGCAAAACCAAAGCAGACCACCCGTCTACGCAAAGTTCTTTGCGAGGTAGACGGTTACATTGCAAGAATCTCCCGCTCAACACTTATCACCTATGGCAGTCCAATCTGCCCTGCATGCAATCAAGCCATGAAAGAGGTTAAATAATCATGAGCATCACTTTTGGCATGGAGTTTGAAATCCAAGGCTTAAGCCCTCAAATGGCATCAAATTGTTTAAACAGGGCAGGCATTGATTGCGATGCAGGCGATGGCACTTGGTCATCAAAATATGATGGCAGCGTGCAAAATGGCGCAGAGGTCATCTCGCCAATACTTACCACCCCTCGCCTCAATGAGGCGCACAAAGTAACCAAAGCGCTCAAAGCAGATGGCGCACGGGTTGACCGTGCCACGGGTTTTCATGTCCACATTGGAATCCAATCCTTGGCAACACCCGAATCTAACCGCACGCCTGCAACCAATCTCGCCAATCTAGTTTTGAATTGGTACGCAGCGCATCACGCGATTGCAGCGCTAGTTGCACCATCCCGTTTAAACAATCGCTACTGCAAAGTTCTAGGCGAGGCACATGCCACGGAGCAGGCAAGTTATAGCAGCAATGGCAGCAGAGGCGCATGGAACCAAAACCGCTATGTCAGCCTCAATCTAGAATCTATGCACCGCCATGGCACCGTGGAGGCACGCCTGCACCAAGGCACCCTTAACGGTGTAAAAGCAATCGCATGGAGCCAATTCATCAGCGCTTTCATAGATGCAACCGCTAACAAGGGTTTAAACGCCCTAGACATGACTGGACTCAGCCCATGGAGCCATGAGCGTGGAATCTATCGCAGCGTTAATGAGTGCCACATATTGCTGGATGCCTTGGTAGGTCTAGGCAGTTTAAACGCCTCCACTGGCGATTGGCTCAAGAATCGCGCAGAGGGTCTTAATAGATAGCAGGGCAGCCTGCCCCTAGTGGGCTAAGCGAGGGTGCAATCCCCTCGGCAGGCACGAACACCACGGAAATACCGTGAGTGTTTAAACGAAAGGACTGGACATGACTGACTACTTTGTAGCAGCGATTGGCTGGCTCAGCGATAACGCGTGGGCACTGGCAATCGTTGCAGGTGGAATCATTGGCGTTTTAATTCTCGCCTAGTGATAGGGGTTGACGGGTCAGCCGTTTAAACTAAGTGCAATTCTTAGCAACCTACGAACGCCACGGAAATACCGTGAGTGTTTAAACGAAAGGACTGGAACCCATGATTGAGTTCTATATCTACAGCAAGAACGGTACTTATCTCAGCACGAGCAAAGCCAAAGACTTGGCAGAACTTGCCCAAATCAAAGCAGCGCTAGAAAACAACCAGCAAAAAATCACCATCATAAAGGTAGGTGTTTAAACATGGAGTACGAATACCTCAATGGCACCGCGATGCTATTGGTAGTGCTGCTCTTATGGGCGCTATACAAGGCACGAATCAGTGGCGATAAATCATGAGCATGAGCAAACAAGAGTTAACCGTGCGCAAAACTTACGGCAAACGGTATGATGCAAATGATAACTGTTTAAACTGCGGGGAAAGTTTCTATGCACCCCACCAACCATCATGCACTTGGTCAGATGATAGCGAGCGTTTAAACGCTGTTATCTGTGGCGACTGCCTGCGCACTGAGTGCGCGGGCTGCGTATGATATACTTAACTCACTAACCAACTACTAGACTGGAGAAAAATAACTTATGTGTGGAATAGCAGGATATTGTTTAAACGCTAAGCACTACTCACGCATCAGCACTAGCGACCTCGCAGGGCAGATGCTGTACGACATAGAACACCGTGGCATGGATGCAACGGGCGCTGCATGGATAAACCCACGCAACGGTAGGCGCGTTATCAGCAAGGCAGCAACCAGTGCCAGCAAGTTCGTGCCAAAAGCAGGCG
>Ga0209358_10000439_pt1 | contig 36406 bp, 32 predicted proteins | sample LauGreFa1BDMLBSN_2_FD_187574 | JGI IMG/M metagenome (GOLD analysis project Ga0209358, IMG submission 187574) | Freshwater lake microbial communities from Lake Michigan, USA - Fa13.BD.MLB.SN (SPAdes) (version 2) | ecosystem: Environmental > Aquatic > Freshwater > Lake | place: Lake Michigan, USA... | reverse complement strand
CCAGTCGCTGCGCTCCGATGTTGTCGGGGCGACGCACCCACCATCGGTACTGCGAAAGTCATGGATGCGCGCCAACTACTGGCGAGCCAACAATTCACCCAAACCGTCACGAGCGGGTGTGCGGGCCGACGACATCGGAGCGAAGCGACTGGAGGAAGCATGCATACCCCGAGGTGGCGGTTTAGAGGGGGAGTTAAAACCCGCGCGAACCTCTACACAACGAAGAAACCGACACGAGTGGGTGTGCGGGCTGACGACATCGGAGCGAAGCGACTGGAGGAAGCACGCATACCCCGAGATGGCGGTTTGAGAGGGGGAGCTCTTGCAGCGCTTACCGCGATCTGGCATTGAGCGAGGGGGAGTGCCCGAAGTCCTCGCCGATAATCCAGATATGCACATCCGCTTCACCAAGATGCAAGGCGCCGGCAACGACTTTGTTGTGTTGGACGAAACCCAACAGCGCCTGAACCTCAGCCCCGCGCAATACCGTTGGCTGGCCGATCGGCACTTTGGCATTGGGGCCGATCAAATCCTCAGCGTGCGGGCCGCCCCCAGCCCAGAGGTCGACTTTGAATACGTCATCCACAACGCCGACGGCGGCGAGGTGGAGCACTGCGGCAATGGTGCGCGGTGCTTTGTGCGCTATGTGCGCGACCAAGGCCTGACCGACAAGACCAGCGTGCGCGTCAAAGTCCATGGCGGCGTCATCACCTTGCACCAGCGAGCCGATGGTTTGGTCAGCGTGGACATGGGCGCACCCATTTGGGACTTGCCCCGCATCCCCTTTGAGCCTTTGCACGCGCAAGCCCTGCCTTCCAAAGCCACCCAAGCCGCTGGCCGCTGGCGCATCGTGTGGTCAGGCCACAGCGCCGACATCACGCCGGTGTCGATGGGCAACCCGCATGCGGTGTTGTGGGTCGACGATGTCGACACCGCGCCGGTGCTCAGTTGGGGGCCGGTGATTGAACACCACCCAGCGTTTCCCAAGCGGGTGAATGTGGGTTTTGCCCAGATCGTCTCGCGCCGTGAAATTCGCTTGCGCGTGTTTGAGCGCGGCGCGGGCGAAACCTTGGCGTGCGGCACGGGCGCTTGCGCGGCGGTGGTGGCGGGCCAGGCCTTGGGTTGGCTCGACGCCGATGTGGTGGTGCACGCGCGCGGTGGTACGCTCGAGATTTCTTGGTCCGGGGATGCTTCGTCGGTGCGCATGACCGGTGCGGCCACCACGGTTTTCCACGGTGAGACAGAACTGCCCGATATCACATGAAACCAGCCGCACTCAACCCCATCACCGAAGACGACATCGCCCAATTTTTGGTGCACACGCCCGATTTTTTCGACCGCCATGCCGAGCTGCTGGCCACGGTTCGCTTGGGCAGCCCCCATGGCGGGCGGGCGGTCAGCTTGCAAGAGCGCCAGGCCGAGATGCTGCGCGAAAAAATCCGTGCGCTCGAGGCGCGCATGATGGAGATGCTGCGCCATGGCAACGACAACGCGGTGTTGACCCAGCGGTTGCAACGCTGGTCGCAGGCCTTGTTTTTAGTGCCCCAGGCCAGCGATTTGCCGCGCGTCTTGGCCGAGCAAATTGAGCATCAGTTCATGGTGCCCCAGGTGGCCCTGCGTTTGTGGGGCGTGGCCCAGGCGCACCAAGGTGAGCCTTTTGCCCAGGGTGTGAGCGATGACGTCAAGGTGTTTGCCGAGTCTCTTGCACAGCCTTATTGCGGCATCAACAATGGGTTTGAAGCCGCTCAGTGGTTGGCCGATCCTGGCGCGGCGCAGTCCCTGGCCCTGGTCACGCTGCGTGAACCCCACACCGGGGAAGCTCCTGCCAAGGCCATGGGCCTGTTGGTGTTGGCCTCGCCCGACAGCCAGCGCTATCACGCCGGAATGGGCACCGAGTTTTTGGACAATTTGAGCGCCTTGGCCAGCGCGGCCTTGCAGCGCTTGCGCTGAACCCCGTGGGCCGCGCGGTGAGTACCCCAGGCATGGCATGAGCTTGGACAGCACCGCCCCTCCTTCCTTTGAGCCCTCCGCTGTGGCCCGCGATGCGCGGGTGCAACGCTACCTGGACCATGCGCAGTTTGAAAAGCGCTTGGCCGAGCGCACTTTGATTTTGTATGGGCTGGATTTGACCCGCCTGGAGGCCTTGGCCCGCGCTGTGCCGGTCGATGTGGCCCAGGTGCACAGCGCCCATGTGCGGCGCTGGGTGGCGCAGATGCATGCCCATGGCCGCAGTGCCCGCGGCATTGCCTTGATCTTGTCGGGTTGGCGCGGCTTTTACGCCTGGTTGGCGCGCGAAGGCTTGGTGGCCACCAACCCAGTGCAAGGCGTGCGCCCCCCCAAAGGCGCCAAACCCTTGCCCAAGGCCTTGAATGTGGATCAGGCGGTTCAATTGGCCGACCACGTGGTGCGCGAAGACGACCCTTATCTCGAGGCACGGGATGCGGCCATGGTCGAGCTGTTGTATGGCAGTGGCTTGCGCGTGGCCGAGTTGGTGGGGTTGGACGTGCAAGACAGCCGCCAAGCCCAGGGTTGGTTGGACATGGCCGCAGGTCTGGCCCATGTGCTGGGCAAAGGCAGCAAACGGCGCAGCGTGCCTGTGGGGTCCCAGGCGTTGCAAGCGGTGCAACAGTGGATGGCCCTGCGTCAAACCCATGTGCACGACCCAAATCAAGCAGCCTTGTTTGTGGGCCGACACGGCACCCGATTGAGCGCCGATGCGGTGCGCCAACGTTTGAAGCGCCGCGCTGCGTTGGCTGGGGTGGCCACGCCTGTGCATCCGCACATGCTGCGCCATTCGTTTGCCAGCCATTTGCTGCAGTCCAGTGGCGACATGCGGGCGGTGCAAGAGTTGCTGGGCCACGCCAGCATCAGCACCACCCAGGTGTACACACGACTGGACTTCAGTCACCTGGCCCAGGTCTACGACGCGGCCCACCCCCGGGCGCATAAAAAATGAAACGGTCAGTCCCATGAAAACCTTGCGCCTGCGAGAGGGCAAAGAGCGCGCCGCCTTGCGCCGCCACCCTTGGATTTACGACAACGCCATCGCCAAGGGCGGCGGCGACAGTGGTGAGACGGTGCGGGTGGAGTCGGCCACGGGGCAGTTTTTGGGTTGGGCGGCGTTCAGCCCCAGCTCCAAAATCCGTGCCCGCATTTGGAGTTTTGACGAGTCCGAGCGCATTGACGATGCATTCTTTGCCCGCCGCTTGCACACGGCCATCGCTGCGCGTGCGCGCATGGACATCAACAGCGACGGTGCGCGCTTGGTGCACGGCGAGGCCGATGGCTTGCCTGGGTTGATCGTCGACCGCTATGGAGAGACCTTGGTGGCGCAATTCCTCTCCAGCGGCACCGAGCGTTGGAAGCCCGCGATCGCCGACGCCTTGTGCAGCGCCACCGGCGTGGGCCGTTTGTATGAACGATCCGACTCCGGCGTGCGCGCCTTGGAGGGCTTGCAGCCGCACAGCGGATGGCTGCGCCAACCGGCAGGCGACGCGGGCCACACCGATATAGGTTTGCGCGAACACGACTGGCAGTTGAGTTTGGATGTGGCCGAAGGCCACAAAACCGGCTTTTATTTGGATCAGCGCGACAGCCGGCACAAATTTGCCCAGTACGCCCAGCGCTTGGGTTTCACACAAGTGCTCAATTGCTACTGCTACACGGGCGGCTTCAGCATTGCGGCTTTGAGCGGCATGCGCGCGGCTGGCGTCTTGGGCGCTGGGGCTTTGGTGACTTCCATCGACTCGTCCGGGCCGGCCATTGCCCGCGCCCAGCGGCATGTGCAACTCAATGGTTTTGACGCTGACAGCGCGCTGTTCATGGATGCCGATGTCAACGCCAGTTTGCGTCTCTTCATCCAAGAAGGCCGACACTTTGACGCCATCATCTTGGACCCGCCCAAGTTTGCCCCCACCGCTGCCCACGCCGATCGGGCGGCACGCGCTTACAAAGACATCAACCGCTTGGCCTTTAAGCTGTTGGTCCCTGGCGGGGCCTTGTTCACCTACAGCTGCTCGGGCGGCATCAACGCCGACTTGTTCCACAAAATCGTGGCCTCTGCGGGCACCGATGCGGGGGTGGACGGCTTCATCAGCGAGCGCTTGTTTGCCGCGCCCGACCACCCGATGACGGTGACCTTCCCAGAGGGCGAGTACCTCAAGGGCTTGGTGGTGATCAAAAAGTAAGGCCTGTGCCCCGCCGCTTGGCGGGCCGCCATGCCGCAGGCTGGGTCTCCACTGGCGGTTTCGGGCGGACTTCAATGATCGCTACACTGCCCCCCTTTGTGCATTCATCCCCAGAAAGCAAGCCATGTTGATTCCCACCACTGTCCTGACCGGTTTTTTGGGCTCTGGCAAAACCACCCTGCTCAAGCGGGTGTTGTCCGAGGCCCATGGCATGAAGATCGCCGTGATCGAAAACGAGTTCGGCGAAGAAAACATCGACAACGAAATTTTGGTTGCCGATACCCAAGAGCAGATCATTCAAATGAGCAATGGCTGTGTGTGCTGCACCATCCGTGAAGACCTGCGCACGACCTTGCGCGACCTGGCCGAGCGCCGGCGCAAGGGCGAACTCGACTTCGAACGCTTGGTGATCGAAACCACCGGCCTGGCTGACCCCGGCCCGGTGGCCCAAACCTTTTTCATGGACGACGAGGTGGCCGAGTCGTATTTGCTCGACTCCATCCTCACCTTGGTGGACGCCAAGCATGCGCCGCAGCAACTCAACGACCGCCAAGAGGCGCGCCGCCAAGTGGGCTTTGCCGATCAAATCTTCATCAGCAAAAGCGATTTGGTCGATGCGGCGGCGTTGGACGCTTTGCAACACCGCTTGAAGCACATGAACCCGCGCGCGCCCCACAAAGCCGTGCACTTTGGCGAGGTGTCGATCAAAGAGGTGTTTGATCTGCATGGCTTTAACCTCAACGCCAAGCTCGACATTGACCCCGATTTTTTGCAAGACAACGGCCACGCCCACCACGACCATGCCCATGGCGAGCACTGCGACCACCCTTCGCACCAGCACGGCCATGACCAAGAAGGCGGGCATCACCATCACCATGATGACGATGTGAAAAGCTTTGTCTTCAAGTCCAACCGCGCCTTCGACCCAGCCAAGCTGGAGGACTTTTTGGGCGCCATCGTCAACATCTACGGCCCACGCATGCTGCGCTACAAAGGCGTCTTGTTCATGAAGGGCACCGAGCGCAAAGTCATCTTCCAAGGCGTGCACCAACTGATGGGCAGCGACCTGGGCCCAGCCTGGGCAGCAGACGAGGTGCGCAACAGCAAAATGGTCTTCATTGGTTTGGATTTGCCCAAGGATATTTTTTTCCAAGGCCTGGACAAATGCCTGGTCTGATCGGCGGCGCGACCTGTCGCTACAATCGCGCGCGCCCAACGCTGGGCAAAAGGCGAAGCTTCGGGGGCAACCCGGGGTGAACAAGTGGCCCAAATCGGGGCCACACGCCCATCCAGCTCGTCGCACAACCGCCCATCGGCGGGGGCCAAAATTTTAGGAGACCCTGCATGTCCACTGCCAAAACCAAAAAAGGTGCCGCTGTGACCAAAGCCAAGCCCTTGGCCCCAAAGGCCGGCAAAGCCGCGACCCCTGCCAAGCCGGTCAAGTCGGTGGCCAAAAAGGCACCGCCCCGCCCGGCCGTGAAAGCCAAGCCCACTGCCAAGCCCGCAGCCAAAGTCGCAGCCAAAGTCGCAGCCAAGCCGGCGGTCAAAAAGCCCAGTCCGGCATCAGCCAAGAAAACCACAGCGGCAAAATCTGCGGCCCCTAAGTCCAGCGCTGCGGTGAAAAAACCCGCCCCGAGCAAAGGGGGTGCCAAAACCGCGAGCAAGCCCGTCGCCCAAAAATCCGCCCCTGCGGCCAAAACCACCCCCTCCAAAGCCAAAGCCAAGGGCAAGCCGGTGCCTGTCCAGGCCAAGCCAGCGTCCAAAGTGGCGGCCAAACCCGCGTCCAAGGCCGCCAAACCCATTGTGAAAAACAGCCCCGCCTCCTCGGCCAAAGCCCCAGCTGCCAAAGTGGCACCTGGCAAGACGCCTGCGCCGGTGAGTAAAGCGGCCCCGGCCCGTCCCGCTCCTGCGCCAGCACCGGTCAAAGCCTTGCCCGCCGTGGGCAAGCAATCGCCACGCGCGGCCAAAGCCGCCTCCATGGTGCCGCCGCCCCCCGCCGCAGTGGTGCCCTCCAATGCGGCCAAGTCCAGTTATTCGCCGATCATCACTCCTACCCACATTCCTGCCGCACCCGTGAACACACACAAAGACCCCAAGTTAGCCAACCACTGGAAGACCCAGCCGCTGGAGAGCCTGACCGATGCCGACCTCTTGGCCATGCCCGACGACGAGTACATGAACAGCGTGCAGCTGGCTTTCTTTCGCCGCAAGCTGGTTCAGCTCAAGCAAGACATCCTCAACAACGCTGGCGAAACCACCGAGCATCTGCGCGAAGACACCACCGTGGTGCCAGACCCTGCCGATCGCGCCACCATCGAGGAGGAGCATGCCCTCGAGTTGCGCACCCGTGACCGCGAGCGCAAATTGCTCAAGAAAATCGAGCAGTCAATTGGCCGCATCGACAGCGATGATTACGGCTACTGCGACGAAACCGGCGAGCCCATTGGCGTGGGCCGTTTGTTGGCGCGCCCCACCGCCACCTTGTCGCTGGAAGCCCAACAGCGGCGCGAACTCAAGCAAAAAATGTTTGGGGACTGAGCCGCGCGGCGCTTGGCCCCTGCGGCGCGCACACCACAACAGGCCTGCGGGCCTGTTTTTTTTGCGCCCAAAAAATCTTAATAATTGACATTTGGAGTTGTTGCTAAGTTGCTAATTCATAACAACTTTTTCCTTTTGCAATCTCTGCAAAATGCGCTCTAAGTCATTGATTACATTGAAAAAAAGACAAATGTGTTGGAGATTTGGCTGAATCCTGCTACAGTGCAAATAAGTGCAATAAAGTGGTGAAAAATGCATTTGCATTCCCATTTTTGCCTGTTTTCAAGGATGCTTTTCTGTGTTTCAAGGTGCTTCATCGCTGAGTTTGGATGCCAAGGGCCGCTTGTCGGTGCCCACGCGCCACCGCGAGGTGCTCGCTGCCATGGCGCAAGGTCAACTCACCTTGACGCGCCACCCCCATGGATGCCTGATGATGTTTCCGCGCCCAGAGTGGGAACGCTTTCGCGAGCGCTTGGCCGCCTTGCCCATGAGCGCCCAGTGGTGGAAGCGCCACTTCTTGGGCAATGCCATGGATGTGGAGATGGATGGCACAGGTCGCGTGTTGGTTTCGCCCGAGTTGCGCGAGGCCGCAGGCATTCAGCGCGACACCTTGCTGTTGGGCATGGGCAACCACTTTGAGCTGTGGGACAAAGCCACCTACGAAACCCAGCAAGCACAGGCCTTGCAAGGTGAGATGCCCGATGTGTTCAAGGATTTTTCTTTCTGAATGCCCACGGTGTCCTTGACATGTACCCACACCACGGTTTTGTTGCAAGAAGCGGTCGACGCCTTGGTGCACGACCCGCAGGGGTCTTATCTCGATGCCACTTTTGGTCGAGGCGGTCATTCGCGCGCGATATTGGCGCGCATGGGCCCAAACGCGCGCTTGTGTGCATTCGACCAAGACCCGCAAGCGGTGCAGTCGGCGCAGGATTTGTTGCAAGACCCGCGCTTTTCGGTTCGGCATGTGCCGTTCTCCAGCTTGCGCGATTGGCCTGCTGCCAGCTTGAGCGGCGTGTTGCTCGACATTGGGGTGAGCTCACCCCAAATCGACCAAGCCGAGCGCGGCTTTTCCTTTCGCCACGATGGGCCACTGGACATGCGCATGGACCCGACCCGCGGGCGCAGTGTGCACCAGTGGTTGGTCACGGCTTCACAAGAAGAAATTGCGGGGGTGATTCGTGACCATGGCGAAGAACGGTTTGCTGTTCAGATTGCAAAGGCGATTGTGGCTCGCCGAGAAGAGCGGGGCGCGCCTGCAAGCACCGCTGAGTTGGCCCAACTCGTGGCTGGCACGGTCAAAACCCGCGAGCCGGGCCAGGACCCTGCAACGCGCACATTTCAAGCTTTTCGGATTCACATCAATGCCGAGCTTGAAGAGTTGCAACAAGCGCTAGAGGCCAGCATCCATGCATTGCAACCTGGAGGGCGTTTGGTCGTGATCAGTTTTCACTCACTGGAAGACCGCATCGTCAAGCAGTTCATCGCGCGCCACAGCCGCGAGGTGTTCGATCGCCGCCAGCCCTTTGCCCCGGCGCCGGCTTTGCACTTGAAGGCGTTGGGTCGGGTGCGGCCCAGTGCAGCGGAAGTCTCGGCCAACCCGCGTTCGCGCAGCGCCATCATGCGCGTGGCCGAACGCACCCGGGTGGCCGCGCCATGACCCGGGTCAACCTGATGCTGTTGCTCGCGGTGCTGGCCAGCGCTTTGTATTTGGTGCGCGTGCAGTACGAATCGCGCCGCTTGACCACTGAGCTTGACCGCGCCAAAGACCGGGCCCAAGAGTTGCAAACCGAACACGATCGACTGGATTTGGAGCGTCGCTCCTTGGGCACACCTTTGCGTGTGGAAAAGCTCGCGCGCGAACAGCTGCAAATGCGCACCGTCACGCCGGCCATCACCCAATACGCCCGCATCGGTGACACATCGGCCAGCGCCAACGCGCCGGTCAGCGACAAGCAAGGCACGCAGCCATGAGCACGCGCAGCGTTCAATACACCTCCAGCCCCTTGTTGGCGAGCAAAACACCGGTCTGGCGCAGCCAATTCATCGTGGCCTGCATCGCCGTGGGTTTTTTGGGCTTGGTGGGGCGCGCGGCCTATGTGCAGGTGATTGACAACGCATTCTTCAAAAAGCAAGGGGCCATGCGCTTCATCCGCGTCCTCGAATTGCCGGCCAACCGCGGCCGCATCTTGGACCGCAATGGCTTGATCTTGGCGTCGAGCGTGCCCACCCCCAGTGTGTGGGCCAACCCCGAAGACATTGACCGCACACCAGCCAAACTCAAAAACCTGGCCCGCCTGCTCAATATGACCGCCCAAGAGCTTGAGCAGAAGTTGGAAGACGAGGACAAAAACTTTGTCTGGCTGCGCCGACAAGTGGACGAGTCGGTGTGGCGCGAAATCGATGCGCTCAAGATCAAAGGCGTGTATGCGCGCATGGAATACAAGCGCAAATACCCAGAGGGCGAGGCCCTGGCGCATGTGGTGGGCTTCACCAATGTGGAAAACAGTGGCCAAGAGGGTGTGGAACTGGCTTTTGAAAACCAACTCGGCGGTAAGTCGGGTTCGCGCCGGGTGATCAAAAACCGGCTCAAACAAGTGGTCGAACACATTGGCGAGGAAATTCCACCCGTTGACGGTCGCGATCTGCAGCTGAGCATCGACAGCAAGGTGCAATTTTTCGCCTACCAAAAGCTGCGCGAAGCGGTGCTGCAGCACAAGGCGCAAGCCGGCAGTGTGGTGGTGCTCGATGCCCAGTCGGGCGAGGTGCTGGCCTTGGCCAACTACCCCAGCTATTCCCCCGAGCGGCGTGTCAACTTGAGCGGCGCCCAGTTGCGCAACCGCGCGCTCACCGACACCTTCGAGCCGGGCTCGACCATGAAGCCGTTCGCCATCAGTTTGGCTTTGGAGAAGGGTTTGATCAAACCCGAGACCATGATCCAAACCGCGCCCGGGCGCATCACCATGGCGGGTGCCACCATCTCCGACGCCCACCCACACGGCATGCTCAGTGTCAACGAAGTGATTCAAAAATCAAGCAATGTGGGCACGGTGAAAATTGCCATGCAAATGCCCCCGCGTGAGATGTGGGAGATGTACACCCAACTCGGCTTTGGCATCAAGCCCGATTTGCCCTTCCCTGGGGTGGTGTCGGGTCGCTTGCGCGCTTACAAAACTTGGCGTCCGATTGAGCAAGCCACCATGAGCTATGGCTATGGCTTGTCGTCGAGCTTGTTTCAATTGGCCCAGGCTTACACGGTGTTTGCCCGCGATGGCGAGCGCATGCCGGTGAGCTTGCTCAAGCGCACCGAGCCGGCACAAGGGGTGCGGGTGATGGAAGCGCGCCACGCGTTGGCCGTGCGCCACATGCTCAACATGGCGGCTGGCCCGGGCGGCACCGCACCCAAAGCCCAAACCATGGGTTATTCGGTAGGTGGCAAAACGGGCACTGCGCACAAACAAGAAGGCAAGGGCTACGCCAGCAAAAAATACCGTGGATTCTTTGTTGGATTGGCACCCATTGAAAACCCGCGCATTGTGGTGGCGGTGATGATCGACGAGCCCACCAACGGGGCTTATTACGGCGGTGACGTGGCCGCTCCCGTGTTCAGCCAAACCGTGCAGCAAACCCTGCGCATGATGGGCATCCAGCCCGACGTGGCGGTGCGCCCCCAGGTCATGGCCAAAGCGGAGCCTGAGTCGTTTTGATGCCCGCTTTGCACACCCCCCAACAAGCTGCGCAGTGGTTGCACCAGCGTGGCTGCGCACAACTGCACAGCGACAGCCGGCAGGTGCGTGCGGGTGACGGCTTTTTGGCTTGGCCGGGTGCGCGCAGCGATGGCCGCAGCCATGTGCCAGAGGTCATGGCGCGGGGCGCGCGTGCCTGTTTGGTTGAGCAGGAAGGTTTCGCCTGGGACACCTTGGTCAGCGCCGACCCAATGAAAAACACAGCGCGCAGCGGTGAGAGTGTGGGAACCTATGCGGGATTGCGCCGCCACAGCGGTGCGATTGCGGCGGCCTACCACGGACACCCCAGCAAGGCCTTGGATGTGTTGGCCATCACCGGCACCAATGGCAAAACCTCCACCGCCTGGTGGTTGGCTCATGCGCTGCAGGCCATGGGTCGCGGTTGCGCTGTCGTGGGCACCTTGGGCATGGGCGATGTGGCGCAGGCCGCGCAGTGGTCGCACGGGGGAGGTTTGACCACGCCCGATGCGGTATTGCTGCAAGCGGGTTTGCGCCAATTTGTTGACCAGGGCTTGGAGGCTTGTGCGATCGAGGCCTCGTCCATTGGCTTGCGTGAACACCGCCTGGATGGCACGGTGCTGCGTTTGGCGGTGTTCACCAACTTCAGCCAAGACCACCTCGATTACCACGACAGCATGGACAACTACTGGCAGGCCAAGGCGGCCTTGTTTGATTGGCCTGATTTGCCCGCCGCAGTGGTCAATGTCGATGATGCCCAAGGCTGCCGCTTGGCCCAAACCCTGCTGGACAGAAAGCGCCCAGCCCAGGTGTGGACCTTTTCGTGCCAAGGGCCTGCGCGCTTGCAAGCGCGCCACATCCGTTGGCATTCTTCGAGCGAAGGTGGCGCAGGTTTGGCCTTTGAGGTGTGCGAAGGCGACGAGGCGCTTGCATTGCAAACCCGCATGGTGGGTGCCTTCAACGTCAGCAATGTGTTGGCGGTGATCGCTGCCTTGCGCGCCTTGGGCCACCCTCTGGCCGATGCGGTGCAGGCCTGTGCCCACTTGCCCAGTGTGCCCGGGCGCATGAACAGCTTGGGCGGTGTCAAACAGCCTTTGGTGGTGGTGGACTATGCCCATACCCCCGACGCCTTGGAAAAAGCCTTGCAAGCCTTGCACAGCGTGGCCCAGCAACGCCAAGGCAAACTGTGGTGCGTGGTGGGTTGCGGCGGCGAGCGCGATGTGGGCAAACGCCCGTTGATGGCGCGGGTGGCCGAAGCGCAAGCCCAGTGTGTGGTGCTCACCAGCGACAACCCGCGCAGCGAAGACCCATTGGCCATCTTGGCCCAGATGCGCGCAGGTTTGCAACAACCGGATCGGGCGCAAGTGCAAGCCGACCGGCGCCAGGCCATCACCGATGCCTTGGCGCAGGCCCATGCCCGGGACGTGGTGTTGATCGCTGGCAAGGGCCATGAGATGTACCAAGACATCCAAGGCCAGCGCTTGCCGTTTTCCGATGCGCAACTGGCCCAGGCCTGCTTGGACGCGGGGGCATGGGCATGAGTGATATGCATTTGAGCTTGGCCCAGGCCCAGCAATGGATCAGCGGAGCGCGCTGGGTGGGCGGGCCCGATGTGCGCTGCGACCGGGTGCACACCGATACACGCACGCTGCAAGCCGGCGACTTGTTTGTGGCCTTGCGCGGCGAGCGCTTTGACGCGCATGACTTTTTGTCCCAAGCCCAGGCCGCCGGTGCCCGCGCTGCTTTGGCTGAAAAAGGCTTGGTCGCTGCCGGCTTGGTGGGTTTGGAAGTCCCCAACAGTTTGCGCGCCTTGGGCGAGCTGGCCGCCGCTTGGCGTCAGCAGTTTTCGCTGCCCTTGTTGGCGGTCACAGGCAGCAACGGCAAGACCACGGTGACGCAAATGATCGCCAGCATCTTGCGCGCTTGGCACCCAGGCCCCGACCAGTCCTTGGCCACCCAAGGCAATTTCAACAACGACATCGGCCTGCCCTTGACCTTGCTGCGCCTGCGCCCGTCGCATCTGAGCGCTGTGGTCGAGATGGGCATGAACCACCCCGGCGAAATTGCCCAATTGGCCGCCATCGCCCGGCCCACGGTGGCTTTGGTCAACAACGCCCAACGCGAGCACCAAGAGTTCATGCACAGCGTGGCCGCCGTGGCCGAAGAAAACGGCGGTGTGCTGTCCGCCCTGGGGCCCGATGGTGTCGCGGTGTTTCCAGCCGATGACCCGCACACCCCGGTGTGGCGTCGCTTGGCGGGTGCGCGCCGAACATGGTGCTTTGGCTGGGATGCCAGCGCCGAGGTGTGGCCGCAGCACAGCCGCTGGCTGGCCGATCATTGGGAAATTCAGTTGCACACCCCTGTGGGTGTGGTGGGCACCGAGTTGCACATCGCCGGTCGCCACAACCTGCGCAATGCCATGGCCGCCACCGCCACCGCCTTGGCCGCTGGGGCTCCTGTGGCTGCCGTGGCCGAAGGCTTGCGCGCTTTCAGACCGGTGGCTGGCCGCTCGCGCACGCATGCCTTGCAGTGGCAGGGGCACACCTGCACCGTGGTCGACGACAGCTACAACGCCAACCCCGACTCGGTGTTGGCGGCGATTGATGTGTTGGCCGACTTGCCCGCTCCACGTTTGCTGGTGCTGGGCGACATGGGCGAGGTGGGTGTGAATGGCGCCGCCTTTCATGCCGAGGTGGGGCAGCATGCACAAGCCCAAGGCATTGAACGCTTGTTCACCCTGGGCGATTTGGCCCGAGCCAGCGCCGCTGCCCACGCCCAAGCCACCCACTTTGGCGACATGGCGGCGTTGCAAGCGGCGGTGCTGGCGCAGGCCGCCGAGGGCGGCAGCGTGTTGGTCAAAGGTTCGCGCTTCATGCGCATGGAGCGTGTGGTCCAGGCCCTGCGCGAACACGCATCTGACCAGGAGGCCACATGCTCTTGAGTCTGGCCCAGTGGCTGCAAACCTTGTCACCCGAATTCGGCTTTTTCCGCGTGTTTCAGTACATCACCTTTCGTGCAGTGATGGCTGCGCTCACTGCCTTGCTCATGGGCTTGATCGCGGGTCCGTGGGTGATCCGCAAACTGGCCGCACTCAAAATCGGCCAACCCATTCGCGGCTACGGCGTGGAGGCGCACCTGAGCAAATCGGGCACCCCCACCATGGGCGGTGTGCTGATCTTGATTTGCATCTCAGTCTCCACCTTGTTGTGGTTTGATCTGTCCAACCGCTTTGTGTGGATCGTGTTGTTGGTCACCCTGGGCTTTGGCGCCATTGGCTGGGTGGACGATTGGCGCAAAGTGGTGCGCAAAGACCCCGAAGGCATGCGCTCGCGCGAGAAATACTTTTGGCAGTCGGTGATTGGCCTGCTGGCGGCGCTGTACCTGGTGTTCAGCATTTCCGAGGTCAGCAACCTGCGCGTGTTGGAGTTGTTCTACTTGTGGGTGAGCTCGGGCTTTGATGTCGATTTGCCGCCCAAGGCTGATTTGTTGTTGCCCTTCTTCAAAGAAGTCAGCTACCCATTGGGGGTGTTTGGTTTTGTGTTGTTGACCTACTTGGTGATTGTGGGCGCGAGCAATGCGGTCAACCTCACCGACGGCCTGGACGGCTTGGCCATCATGCCCGTGGTGATGGTGGGCTCCGCCTTGGGGGTGTTTGCCTACGTCACGGGCAGTTCGGTGTATTCCAAATACCTGCTCTTTCCCTATATCCCAGGTTCGGGCGAGTTGATGATTTTTTGTGCTGCCATGGCCGGTGCGGGCTTGGCGTTTTTATGGTTCAACACCCACCCCGCGCAGGTGTTCATGGGCGATGTGGGTGCGCTGGCTTTGGGCGCGGCCCTGGGCACCATCGCGGTCATCGTGCGGCAAGAAATCGTGCTGGCCATCATGGGCGGCATTTTTGTTGTTGAAGCTCTGTCGGTCATGGCCCAGGTCAGTTACTTTAAATACACCAAACGCAAATATGGCGAGGGCCGACGCATCCTCAAGATGGCGCCACTGCATCACCATTTTGAAAAATCCGGCTGGAAAGAAACCCAGGTGGTGGTGCGCTTTTGGATCATCACCATGCTGCTGTGCTTGATTGGCCTGTCGACCTTGAAACTCCGATGAACACCGCGCACCCCTCCTCCTTGCAAGACCAAGCCGTGCTGGTGCTGGGCCTGGGCCAGTCGGGCTTGGCCATGGCGCGCTGGTGCAGCGAGCAAGGCGCTCGGGTGTGGGTGATGGACACCCGCGCTGAACCACCGGGCTTGGCCGATTTGCACACCCATGCACCGCAAGCGCAGTTCATCGCGGGTGAATTCGATGCCACCGTGTTGTCCAGCCAAGGCATCCGTGCCGTCTTCAAAAGCCCGGGTCTGTCCCCCGCCGAAGTGGCGCCTGTGTGGCGTGCTGCCATTGAAGCGGGTTTGTGGGTCGGCACCGAGTTGAGTTTGTTTGTCCACGCCCTGCGCGAGGCCCAGGCCCAAACGGGCTATGCCCCGCAGGTGCTCGCCATCACCGGTACCAATGGCAAAACCACGGTCACGGCATTGACCACCCGGTTGCTCAAGGCCGCGGGTCAAGACGTGGTCATGGCGGGCAACATTGGCCCCAATTTGCTCGACACCTGGCGCGAGCGCGCCGCAGGTGCGGGCTTGCCAGCGGTCTGGGTGCTGGAGTTATCGAGCTTTCAACTCGATGGGGTCGATGATTTTGAGCCCACGGCCAGCACCGTGCTCAACCTCAGCGAAGACCACCTCGATTGGCACGGCAGCATGGATGATTACTGCGCCGCCAAGGCCCGCATCGTGGGCAGCACCGGCTTGCTGGTGCTCAACCGCAATGATGCGCGCGTGATGGCTTTGCAGCCGGTCAGTGATGCCGCGAAAAAGAAAAAAGCCATCGAGCGAGAGGTCGCCTCCTTTGGCAGCGATGCGCCCCGCGTCGCCGGGGACTGGGGCCTGGAAAACGTCAACGGCATGAATTGGTTGGTGCGTTTGATCGAACGCGAGGGCGGGCGCAAAAAGGCCCGCGCCGGTGCGCCTGAGCACGAGGGCTATGACGACGATGCGCCCTTCATGCAGCGCTTGATGCCTGCCGAGGCCTTGCGCATCAGCGGTCAACACAATGCCCTCAATGCGTTGGCCGCACTGGCCTTGGCCAGCCACACCCAAGCCACCTTGGGGCCCATGCTGTATGCCTTGCGCGAATACCGGGGCGAGCCCCACCGTGCCAGCACTGTGGCCGTGGTGCAAGACGTGGAATACATCAACGACAGCAAAGGCACCAATGTGGGTGCCACGGTTGCCGCCTTGCAAGGCCTGGGCCAAGACCGCCGCTTGGTGCTGATCGCTGGGGGCGAAGGCAAGGGTCAAGACTTTTCCCCCTTGGCCGCGGTGGTGACGCGCCACACCCGTGCGGTGGTGCTGATCGGGCGCGACGCGCCCTTGCTGCGCCAGGCCTTGCAAGGCTGCGGCGTGCCGTTGATCGAGGCTGCGTCCATGCTGGACGCAGTGCGGTGCGGGGCCGAACAGGCCCAGGCTGGCGACGCGGTGTTGCTGTCACCCGCATGCGCCAGCTTTGACATGTTTGATCACTATGTGCAGCGCGGCGAAGCCTTTGCCCATGCGGTGCAGGCCTTGGCCGAGGATGCTGGTGTGGTGTGGGAGGGTGCGGCATGAGCACGCTGACGCACAAACTGGGCGACGCCTGGGGACGCTGGCGTGGCAATGCGCCCGCCGAAGGCCCAGACGCTTTGCCCGTGCGGGTGCACGGCACCGAGTTCACCCGCACCCGCGCCGCACCGGTGCGGGTCAAAGGCTTTGACCAGCCTTTGATTTGGGTCGCGGTCACCTTGTTGCTGTGGGGCTTGGTGATGGTGTACTCGGCCTCCATTGCCATGCCGGATAACCCGCGTTTTGGCAATTACGCCCAAAACCATTTTTTGCTGCGCCACACCGCCGCCATTGGTGTGGCCTTGGTGGCGGCCGCGTTGGCCTACCAAGTGCCCATGGATACCTGGGATAAATGGGCACCGTGGTTGTTCATTGCTTCGCTGGTGTTGCTCATCGTGGTGCTCATTCCTGGCATTGGCAAGGAGGTCAATGGGGCCAGGCGATGGATTGCCATGGGCTTTATCAACTTTCAGCCCTCCGAGTTGGCCAAGCTGGGCGTGCTCTTGTACGCCGCCAATTACATGGTGCGCAAGATGGAAGTGAAGGAAAAGTTTTTCAGCGCCGTCGCACCCATGGGGGTGGCGGTGGCGGTGGTGGGATCGCTGTTGCTGGCCGAACCCGACATGGGGGCCTTCATGGTGATCGCCATGATCGCCATGGGCATTTTGTTCTTGGGCGGAGTCAACGCGCGGATGTTTTTCTTGATCGCTTTGGTGCTGATCATTGCATTTGTGCTGATGATTGCTTTGAGCGAATGGCGCCGTGACCGCATCTTTGCTTACCTCAACCCCTGGGACCCCAAGTACGCCCTGGGCAAGGGATACCAGTTGTCGCATTCGTTGATCGCCATTGGGCGGGGCGAGATTTTTGGTGTGGGTTTGGGCGGCAGCGTGGAAAAACTGCACTGGTTGCCCGAGGCACACACCGACTTTTTACTCGCCGTGATTGGCGAGGAGTTTGGTTTTGTGGGCGTGGTGACGATGATCGTTTTGTTCTTGTGGTTGACCCGACGCATCATGCACATTGGCCGCCAAGCGATTGCCATGGACCGCGTGTTCTCTGGCTTGGTGGCCCAAGGGGTGGGGGTGTGGATCGGTTTCCAAGCCTTCATCAACATGGGGGTCAACCTGGGTGCCTTGCCGACCAAGGGCTTGACCCTGCCGCTGATGAGCTTTGGCGGCTCCGCCATCTTGCTCAATTTGCTGGCCTTGGCCATTGTGTTGCGGGTGGACCATGAAAACCGACAGCTCATGCACGGGGGTCGGGTATGAGTGCGGGTGTGGCACTGGTCATGGCCGGCGGCACCGGTGGCCATATCTTCCCCGGCTTGGCCGTGGCCCAAGGTTTGCGCGAACGCGGCTGGCGCGTGCATTGGTTGGGCGCACCGGCCCCGAGCATGGAGAGTCGCTTGGTGCCGCCACAAGGCTTTGCTTTTGAAACCGTGCAGTTTGGTGGCGTGCGTGGCAAGGGCTGGGCCAGCTGGATCGGCTTGCCCATGCGGCTGATCAAAGCTTTTTGGCAAAGCCTGCAAGTGGTGCGCCGCTTGCGCCCCGATGTGGTGGTGGGCCTGGGCGGCTACATCAGCTTTCCCGGCGGCATGATGGGCGTGCTGTGTGGTCGCCCCTTGGTGCTGCACGAGCAAAATTCCATCGCCGGCATGGCCAACCGCTGGCTCAGCCGGGTGGCGGCACGGGTGTTTTGTGCGTTTCCGGGCGCGATTGCCCGGGGCGAATGGATCGGCAACCCTTTGCGCGCGTCGTTTGCCCAACAAGCCGCACCAGTGCTGCGGTTTGCAAACCGAAGTGGTCCCTTACAGGTGTTGGTGTTGGGTGGCAGCTTGGGAGCACAGGCCTTGAACGAGGCTTTGCCCGCAGCCCTGGCGCGCATGCCCGAATCCTTGCGACCACAGGTGCTGCACCAAAGCGGCGAGCGCCACATTGACAGCCTGCGCCAAGCCTATGCCCAGGCCGGTGTGCCAGCCGAACTCACCCCCTTCATCGACGACACGGCACACGCCATGGCCCAGGCCGATGTGGTGATTTGCCGCGCCGGTGCCAGCACCGTGACCGAATTGGCCGCCGTCGGGGTGGCCTCCTTGTTGGTGCCCTTCCCCCATGCGGTGGATGACCACCAAACCCACAATGCGCGCTTTCTCAGCGACGCCCAGGCAGCGTGGTTGTGGCCGCAAACCGAACTCAGCGCCGAACGGCTGGCGCAGTGGTTGGCCGGCTTGAACCGCGCTGATTTGCAAGCCATGGCCGAGCGTGCCCAGCAGTTGGCCAAACCCGATGCCGCCACCCAGGTGGTGCAAGCTTGCGAACAACTGCGCAGCGGAGGGCGGTCATGAAGCAAGCCATTCGCCACATCCATTTCGTCGGCATTGGTGGCGCAGGCATGAGCGGCATTGCCGAGGTGTTGCACAACCTGGGCTATGGGGTGTCAGGTTCAGACTTGGCCGAAGGCCCGACCTTGGCGCGATTGCGCGCCTTGGGCATGGGCATCCAAGTCGGTCATGCGGCGGCGCACATCGCAGGTGCCGATGCGGTGGTCACTTCCACTGCCGTGCATGCCGACAACCCCGAGGTGGTGGCGGCCCATGCCAAGCTCATACCGGTGGTGCCACGCGCGGTCATGCTGGCCGAGTTGATGCGCTTGAAAAAGGGCGTGGCCATCGCCGGCACGCATGGCAAAACCACCACCACCAGTTTGGTCGCCAGTGTGTTGGCAGAGGCCGGCATGGACCCGACCTTTGTGATCGGTGGGCGCTTGAACAGCGCCGGCGCCCATGCGCGTTTGGGCAGCGGCGATTACATCGTGGTCGAGGCCGATGAGTCGGATGCCTCTTTTTTGAACCTGATGCCGGTGATGTCGGTGGTGACCAACATCGATGCCGACCACATGGAAACCTATGGCCACGACTTTGGGCGGTTGAAAAACGCTTTTGTCGAGTTCTTGCACCGCATGCCGTTTTATGGCGCAGCGGTGCTGTGCACCGACGATGCGGCGGTGCGCAGCATCTTGCCCCAGGTGTCGCGGCCGATCACCAGCTACGGGTTTGGCGAGACGGCGCAGGTGCGCGGCCACAGCGTGCGCGCCGACAACGGGCGCATGCACTTTGGCGTGACCCGCAGCAATGGCATCCGCTTGCCCGAGATGGACATCACCCTCAACCTGGCTGGCGAGCACAACGTGCTCAACGCCTTGGCCGCGATCGCCGTGGCGGTGGAGTTGGGTGTGCCCGACAGCGCGGTGCAAACCGCCTTGGCGCAGTTCAAAGGCGTGGGGCGGCGTTTCCAGCGCCATGGTGAGGTGCCCACCCGTTCGGGCGCAGGGCACTTCACCTTGATCGAAGACTATGGCCACCACCCGGTGGAGATCGCCGCCACCTTGGCCGCCGCCCGCGGGGCCTTTGCCGGGCGGCGCTTGGTGCTGGCGTTTCAGCCGCACCGCTACACCCGCACCCGCGACTGTTTTGAAGACTTTGTGCAGGTGTTGCGCCGCGCCGATGTGTTGTGTTTGTCCGAGGTCTATGCCGCGGGTGAAGCGCCGATTGCGGGTGCCGATGGCCGGGCCTTGGCGCGCGCCTTGCGCATGGCGGGTGACCAAACCCTGGCCTTTGTGGACGCCATTGCCGACATGCCTGCGCACATCTTGGACCAGGCCCAGCCCGGCGACGTGGTGTTGTGCATGGGTGCGGGCAGCATTGGCCAGGTGCCGCAGCACATCATGCAGCTGAGCCCGGGGGTGACGCCATGAGCGGCTTTGACATCACCAGCGCCCGTGTGGCCGTGTTGATGGGCGGCGACTCGGCCGAGCGCGACATCTCCTTGATGTCGGGCCAAGGCGTGTTGCAGGCCTTGTTGTCCAAAGGGGTTCAGGCCCAGGCTTTTGACCCGTCCACCCAAGATCTGTCGGACTTGCGCGGCTTGGGCATCACCCATGTGTTCATTGCCTTGCATGGACGCCATGGCGAAGACGGCACGGTGCAAGGGGCCTTGGAGTTGCTGGGCATTCCCTATACCGGCTCGGGCGTGATGGCCTCGGCCATCGCCATGGACAAGGTCATGACCAAACGCTTGTGGCGCAGCCACGGCCTGGACACACCCGCATCGGTGTGCCTGAGTCCAACCGAACAAAGCGCGGCGCGCATTGCCGCCATTCCGGCTGAATTGGGCCTGCCTTTGATCGTCAAGCCGCCGCGCGAAGGCTCTTCCATTGGGGTGACCAAGGTGTGCCAGGCCAGCGACATGGCCGCCGCCGCGGCTTTGGCCACCCGCTACGACCCCGAGTTGTTGTGCGAGGCCTTCATCGATGGCGACGAAATCACCTGCCCGGTGTTGGGCGAAGGCGCGGACGCGGTGGCCCTGCCCATTGTGCGCATCGCCGCGCCCCAAGGTGACTACGACTACCAAAACAAATACTTCACCGACACGGTGCAATACCACTGCCCCAGCGGTTTGCCCGCAGCGGAGGAAGAGGCCATTCAGCAACAGGTGCTGGCCGCCTACCGCAGCCTGGGATGCCGCGGTTGGGGCCGCGCTGATTTGATGATCCGCGCCAGCGACCGCAAGGCCTTTTTGTTGGAGATGAACACCTCGCCGGGCATGACCAGCCATTCTTTGGTGCCAATGTCGGCGCGTGCGGCCGGCATCTCTTACGAAGACCTGTGCCTGCGCTTGATCGCCAGCGCCAGTTTGGACAGCCGCCGCGGGGTTGCACCATGACGGTGATGCAACGCCGCCTGCGACCTCCCCGGGTGGTGCCAGTGGAGGTGCCCTGGGACGCCAAATGGATGAACGCCTTGGCCAATCTGTTGTTGTTGGGTTTCATGGGCATGCTGATTGGTGCGGCACTGTGGTGGGGCGTGCGCCACACCCATTTCAGCTTGCAGCGCATCACCGTGGACGGTGATGTGGCGCACAGCAACGAAGTCACCTTGCGTGCCAATGTGGCACCCCGCTTGAGCGGCAACTTTTTCACCATGGACCTGGCCCAAGCGCGGGCCAGCTTCGAGGCGGTGCCGTGGGTGCGCCGTGCAGTGGTGCGCCGGGAGTTTCCCAACCGCTTGCGCGTCACCCTCGAAGAGCACCAGCCCGTGGCCCTGTGGGGCAATGAGGGCGATGTACGCATGGTCAACCAACAAGGCGAGTTGTTCGAGGCCAATGTGGCCGAGGCCGACGTCGAGCGCATGCCCCGCCTGATCGGCCCCGATGCCCAATCGGCCGAGGTGCTGGGCTTGTACCGCTTGCTCACGCCCATGTTTGGTCAATTGCACTTTGAGCTCAGCAGCTTGGAGCTGACCGCACGCGGCAGCTGGCGTGCCCATTTGGAGGGGGGGTCGGTGGTGGAGTTGGGACGTGGCCAAGCGCCGCAGGTGCAAGAGCGGGTGCAGCGCTTGACGCAAACCTTGACCCAAGTGGCCAGCCGCTATGGGCGCCGGGTCAGCGCCATGGAGTCGGCCGATTTGCGCCACGACAACGGATACGCGCTGCGCTTGCGCGGGGTGAGCACGCTCGACACCCAGGGCCTCAAAAGGTAAGGACAAGGAAATCACATGGCAAAAGAATACAAAGATCTCGTGGTGGGCCTGGACATTGGCACCAGCAAGGTGATGGCCGTGGTGGCCGAGGTCTTGCCCGGCGGTGAGCTCAAGATCGCTGGCATGGGGGTCGCGCCCAGCAACGGCCTCAAGCGCGGTGTGGTGGTCAACATCGACGCCACGGTGCAAAGCATCCAGGCCGCGTTGAAAGAAGCCGAATTCATGGCCGATTGCAAAATCACCAAGGTCTACACCGGCATCACCGGCAGCCACATCCGTGGCATGAATTCCAGCGGCATGGTGGCGGTCAAGGACCGCGAGGTCACCGCCCCCGATGTGGCCCGGGTGGTGGAGACTGCCAAGGCGATCAACATCTCCACCGACCAGCGCTTGTTGCTGGTCGAGCCGCAAGAGTTTGTCATTGACGGCCAAGACGTGAAAGAGCCGATTGGCATGAGCGGCATCCGCTTGGAGGCCAAGGTGCACATCGTCACCGGTGCCCAAAGCGCCGCTGAAAACATCATCAAATGCGTGCGCCGCTGTGGACTGGATGTCGAGCAGTTGATGCTCAACCCTTTGGCATCGAGCTATTCGGTGCTGACAGCCGATGAAAAAGAGCTGGGTGTGGCCCTGGTCGATATTGGCGCGGGCACCACCGATGTGGCCATCTTCACCGGCGGCGCGATCCGCCATACCGCGGTCATCCCGATTGCGGGCGACCTGATCACCAGCGACATCGCCATGGCCTTGCGCACGCCGACCAAAGACGCAGAAGACATCAAGGTCGAGTCCGGCTATGCCAAGCAACTGTTGGCCAACCCAGAGATGCAGGTGGAAGTGCCCGGATTGGGCGACCGGGGCCCGCGCATGCTCAGCCGCCAGGCCTTGGCCGGGGTGATCGAACCCCGGGTGGAAGAAATTTTCTCGCTGGTGCTGCAAGTCATCCGCGAGTCGGGTTTTGAGGAGGTGTTGTCCTCGGGCATTGTGCTCACGGGTGGCAGCGCCATCATGCCCGGCATGGTCGAGCTGGGCGAGGACATTTTCTTGAAGCCCGTGCGCCGTGGTTTGCCCCAGTACAGCGGTGCCTTGGCCGACATGGTGGCCCAGCCGCGTGCCGCCACCGTCATGGGCTTGCTGGAAGAGGCCCGCCTGGCGCGCTTGCGTGGCTTCAAGGTGGCGCAAAACAATGGTTCGGTGCAGACCGCCTTGGGTCGCATCAAGGACTGGTTGGTGGGGAACTTCTGATGAACAACACCCAATGGTTGGCCATGGCCCGCGCCAGTCCGCCCGCATGGGGGGTGTGGCGATGGCGACCTTGTTGCCGTGGTGCACCCCCAGATGGTTGAATGAATCGCAAACATTAAAAAAACACTTGGCAACTGCAAACAACGGATCAATAGGAGTAGAAAAATGAGCATCGAAATGGTTGAAGAAGAAGCGTTCAACTCAGGCACCATGATCAAGGTGATTGGCGTGGGTGGTGGCGGCGGCAACGCGGTCGAGCACATGATCAACACCCATGTTCAAGGGGTGGAGTTCATTTGTGCCAACACCGATGCGCAAGCCCTGCGTCGCAGCGCGGCGCACAAGGTGATCCAACTCGGTCAAAGCGGTTTGGGTGCGGGCAGCCGACCCGAGCGTGGTCGCGACGCAGCCATGGCCGCCGAAGAAGACATCCGAGCCGCACTGGAGGGCGCGCACATGTTGTTCATCACCGCTGGCATGGGTGGCGGCACCGGCACTGGGGCCGCACCGGTGGTGGCGCGCATCGCCCGCGAAATGAATATCTTGACCGTGGGCGTGGTGACCAAGCCCTTTGAATGGGAGGGCGGCCGACGCTTGACCAATGCCGAGGCCGGTTTGTCCGAGTTGGAAGCCAATGTGGACTCCTTGATCGTGGTGCTCAACGAAAAACTGCAACAAGTGTTGGGCGAAGAGGTCACGCAAGACCAGGCCTTTGCCTTTGCCAACGACGTGCTGAAAAACTCGGTGGGTGGTATCGCCGAGATCATCAACGTGGAAGCCTTGGTCAACGTGGACTTTGAAGACGTGCGCACCGTGATGAGCGAGCATGGCAAAGCCATGATGGGCACGGCCAAAGCCAGCGGCCCCGATCGTGCGCGCATCGCTGCCGAGCAAGCGGTGGCGTGCCCACTGCTGGAAGGCGTGGACATGTCAGGCGCCAAAGGCGTGTTGGTGTTGATCACCGCTGCCAAGGGCGGCTTGAAGCTGGCCGAGTCGCGCGAAGCGATGAACACCATCCGCGCCAGTGCCTCTGCCGATGCGCATGTGATTTACGGCACTGCGTACGACGACGAGTTGGGCGATGAAATTCGCGTGACCGTGGTGGCCACGGGCTTGGCGCAGTCGGGTCGCCGTGCTGCCCCACCGCTGCAGGTGCTGCGCAACGGCACCGATGGCATGGCTTACCCCAGCGCCGCCGAGACCCAGCCGACACAGGTGAATTCACAAGCCAGCACCGCGAGCGCAGGTGTGGGCGTGCCTGACTACACCGGCATGGCTGTACCCAGCGTGTGGCGCACCAACCGCACGCATGCGGCCGCCAAGGTGGATGCGATGTCCTCCGGTGGCATGGACGATTACGAGATCCCAGCCTTTTTGCGCAAGCAAGCAGATTGAGCGTTTTTGTGCTTTGAAAAACGGCCTTCGGGCCGTTCTTTCTTTGTGCTGCGCTGAAAGGACTCCCCCTCACAACCCTAGACTGCACTGCTTGGGTGGCTCGAACTGCCCCTCTGAAGCCGCCATCTCGGGGTGCGCGAGCTTCCTCCGGTCGCTGCGCTCCAACGTCGTCAGCCCGCACACCCACTCGTGTCGGTTTCGGTCAAGTGCTGGTTTGCAAGTTGTTGGTGCGCAAAAGTGTTTGAGATTGCTCAATAGGGTTTGCATGCCCCAGCTGCCATCACGTCTCTGTGTCGCAGCACCGATGGTGGGTGCGTCGCCCGACAACATCGGAGCGAAGCGACTGGCGGAGGGCGGCGTGCCCGCCGGCGGGGCGGGTTCAGCACAACCGGTGCACATTGGTTTGAATGCAGCAGGCTGATAAAAGTGCGTATGAACTACCCCTCTTAAACCGCCATCTCGGGGTATGCAGCCCTCCTCCGGGCGCTTCGCTCCAACGTCGTCGGCCCGCACACCCACTCGTGCCGGTTTGGGTGAAGTGTTGGTGGGCCAGTTGTCGGCGTGTCCGCCAGCGGGGCGCGTTCAGCAAAGCAGTGGCAAACACCATCAACTCGCTTCACACAATAGATTAAAAAGCGAACGCTGCACCGCAATCGACTGCAGCGCATTAAAATCAAACCGTGCTGCAACAACGAACGCTTAAAACCATCACCACCGCCGTCGGTGTGGGTTTGCACAGCGGGCAAAAGGTGGAACTCACTTTGCGGCCGGCACCCCCCGACACCGGCATTGTGTTTCGCCGCACCGACTTGCCGCAGCCGGTCACCATCCCTGTTTCGGCCACGGCCGTGACCGACACCCGCTTGGCTTCCACCATTTCGCACTTGGGCGCCAAGGTATTGACCGTGGAGCACCTGATGTCGGCCTGCGCGGGTTTGGGGCTGGACAATTTGTTTGTGGACATCACCGCCGAAGAGGTGCCCATCTTGGACGGGTCGGCGGCCTCGTTTGTGTTTTTGCTCCAAAGTGCGGGCATTGCTTTGCAAAACGCGCCCAAGCATTTCATGCGCGTGTTGGAGGTGGTCGAGGTGAGCGAGGGCGAAGGGGCGGCGCGCAAGTGGGCGCGGCTGAGCCCGCACAACGGATACAAACTCAGCTTTGAAATTGACTTTGACCACCCAGCGGTGGACTCTACCGGCCAGCGGGTGGTGTTTGATACCGATGGGGGCAGTTATGTGCGCGACATTGCGCGCGCCCGCACCTTTGGTTTCACCAAAGATGTCGAGGCGATGCGGGCCAATGGCCTGGCCTTGGGCGGGGGTTTGGACAACGCCATCGTGATGGACGACTACAAGATTTTGAACAGCGAAGGCCTGCGCTACGACGATGAGTTCGTCAAGCACAAAATCCTTGATGCCATGGGCGATTTGTTTTTGCTGGGCCGGCCTTTGCTAGCGGCGTACAGCGCGTTTCGCTCGGGACACGCCTTGAACAACCGCTTGTTGCGCGAATTGCTCAGCCGACCGCAAGCCTATGAAGTGGTCAGTTTTGCCGATGAGCGCCAAGCCCCGCGTGGGTTGGCGCAGTTGGCCCCAGCTTGGTGACACGCCATGTTGCTGGTGCGCTGGGTGGTGTTGTTTTTGTTGATGGTCTCGGCCTTGTTGTTTGCCGCCTTCATCGCCACCGGTGAAACCCGTTATCGCATTTGGGGTTGGAAGGTGTTGCGGGTCACCGTGGGCGCTGCTTTGGTGTTTTTTGCTGTGCTGATTTTGGAGCGCTTGTGAAGAGCCATCCTGCTTTGCCGCATTTCCACCGCGACCCCAAAGTTGTTCAAGCCGTATCCGCCCCACAGCAAGCGCTGATCAGCCGCTGCGGCCACCCCGAAACACTGCGCTGGACTTGCTGCGTGGGGCCCCAGCGGTTTGCAGCAGCGCCAAGCTGCGCCCGGCATGGGCATGCATGATGGCCAAGCCCAGGGCATCGGCTGCGTCCGGGCCGGGCAGGCCAGGCAAATTCAACAGCCGTTTGACCATTTCTTGCACCTGGGCTTTGGCCGCTTTGCCGTGACCGGCCACAGCTTTTTTCATTTGCAAGGCGGTGTATTCGGCCACCGGTAGATTGGCGCTGACCAAGGCGGTCAGGCAAGCGCCGCGCGCTTGGCCGAGCAACAAAGTCGCTTGGGGGTTGACGTTGACAAACACAATCTCCACCACCGCTGATTGCGGTTGGTAGCGGGCCACCACTTCATGGATGCCGTCGAACAACAGTTTGAGTCGCGCGGGCAGGTCGGCGCGCTGTGCCGATTGGGTGCGGATGGTGCCGCTGGCCACATAGCTGAGTTGCGCGCCTTCAGTGTCGACCACGCCAAAGCCCGTGGTTTGCAAGCCCGGATCGATGCCCAAGATGCGCATGGCGTTTCCTTTCAAGGCAAGCGCGCCGCGCCCAGGCGGGCAACGATCACTTCGGCGCGCTGGGCCAAATAGGCAGAGCTGGGCAGCCGCTCAAAGTATTTGGGTCGCGGCAGCATCACGGCCAGGCGCGCGGCTTCAAAGGGTGTGAGCTGTTGGGCTGACTTGCCAAAGTAGTGCTGGGCTGCGGCTTCGGCGCCAAACACGCCTTCGCCCCACTCCACGCTATTGAGGTAAATTTCCAAAATTCGCTGCTTGCTGAGCAGGCCTTCCAAGGCCAGGGTGAGGACAAATTCTTGGGCTTTGCGTGCCCAGGTGCGCTCACCGGAGAGCAGCAGGTTTTTGGCCAACTGCTGGGTGATGGTGGAGCCGCCCACGATCTTGGGTGTGCTGCTGCGCGATGCGCTCGCTTGCGCTGCTTGTTGCTGGGCGCGGTTGTTTTTGGACCAGGCTTTTTCAATCGCATCCCATTGCACCCCATCGTGTTGGGCAAAGATGTCGTCCTCCGACACCACCACGGCGCGTTTGAGGTGGATGGATATGCGATCGTAGGGCTGCCACTGTTGGCGCCAGGGCAAGCTGTTTTTTTGCCGCAGGATGCGCACTGCCTCGGAGCGTTGAAAGCTGGTGGAGGCCGGGTCCCACCACGCCAGGGCAGCAATGCGCAAGATGAAAAATAATTGCAGCGCCAAGCCTGCGATCAGCACCAAGGCCAGCCAACGCATCAGCGGGCTGGTGACAGAGGACAGGGTGGGCCAGCGCATATCAGCGGGTTTGCACGCTGCCGTCGCGGCTGAACTGAAAGCGTGCCACCATGGCCAATTGGTCAGCACTTTGGCGCATGGCGGGATCAAAGGTGCCAAACGGACCAGCACTGCGGGCAATGGCGATCGCGCGCAGGTCAAGCGCGCGTTGGCCTGAGCTGGTCGCCACCTCTGCGGTGAGCACCTTGCCTTGTGCATTCACGGTGATGATCATGGTCAGCTCGCCATACAGTTTTTGGCCGTCTTGCTGCGGAAAGTGGCGTGTGCCGTGGGCCTCGATTTGGTGCCGCATGGCGTCATAGTATTGGGCATAAACCACCTCTTGGGTGCTGGGGCTGATGTAGCGCTTGCGCGGCTTGGCGTTGTCTTGTTCGATGCGCTGCTCAATCTCGGCCAGCAGTTTGAGCAGCTGTTGGCGTTTGGCCTCTTGCGCTTGCTGCTGGGCGTTGTCAGGCGCGGCTTGGGTCTCCGGGATCAGGGCCAAGCTGGCCTTGATCTGGCTCAGCAGTTGGGTTTGTTTGAGCCTCAAGGCCGCCAATGTTTGAGCGGCCGAGGGCTCGAGTTGATCGCCTTCGGTGCTCAGGGCCGCGCTGGGCAGGGGAGAGCGGGCACGTCCTTGATCGGCGTCACCGCCACCGGCCAAGCGGGTTTGCGCCAGGGCTTGGGCGGGGGTGGCCTCATCCGATTTGGCCCGGGTGTTGACCAAGATCACTTCCAGCGGGCTGGTTTGGAACAAACGGTCAAAGCGCTCGGGGTCAGCGATGCGCAGGCTGAGCAGCCCGCCGTGCACCAGCAGGGACACGCCCAAAGCGATTTGCAACGGTGACCAGCGCTGCCACATGCCTAGTTGTGGGTGGGGGCCGGTGTGTCGCCATCGGCTTCGTTCAGGTCGACAGCAATGGCGATGGTGCCCGTGGATTCTTCTTCGTCACCTTCAGTGGCGGGTTCTGGACCGGGGTTGCCCTCCATCAGGCTGACAAATTGCCCGGGCACATCCAGGCTGATGTCGTCAATCGACCCCAGGCGCAAGCGCACCTGTTGACCGCGTGCCAGCGTCGCCGGTCCGCCCACGATGGGCAGCACCAAAGGCAAACGCTGCGCGCGGGCCAGCACCGGCATGCCGGGCATGGCCTTGATGACATCGGCGTCAATCTCTTGGGTTTGGTGCTGGCGCAGCCATTGCAAGGTCCAAAAGCGCTCCATGCTGGCCTGGTGGGCGTTGTAAGCGCTGTAGGTTTCTTCAAAAGCCGAGATGATGGAAAACAGCGCTGCATCTTTGGGTTTGAAGGGGGCGGCGAGTGCTGCCGTGGCACCGTGGCGCACGCAGGCGATCAGTTGCCACTGGTTGACCAAGTCGGTGTAGCGGCGCAGTGGCGATGTGCTCCAGGCGTAACAAGGCACGCCAATGCCGGCATGTGGCAAGGCCTTGGTGCCCATGCGCACCTTGATGCCCGGAGCCAAACTCGCTTGGCTGCGGTAAATGGCGGGCACGCCCAGGCTGGCCATCCACTGACCCCAGGTGCTGTTGGCCAAGATCATGGCCTCGGCCACGATCAGGTCCAGCGCCGCGCCGCGTTGGCGCACGCTGATGTCTACGGTTTCCTGGCCGCACGGTGGCCCGCCATTCAAGCCCTGCAAGCGGAAGTTGTAGTCGGGGCGGTTGAAGGTTTCGGGCTTGCCGCGCACCACCTCGCGCTGCGCTTTGAGGTGGCGCGCCAAGCGGTGCAAAAAAGCCAGTTGGGCGCGCGGCATGGCGGGCTCCACCACATGGCTGGGGTGGGAAAAGCTCGGGTCGTCCAGCCACTGCGGGGTGACCACATCGTCGAGTTGGTCGTGGCGCAAGTTGGCGGCAATCGGCACTTGCTCCAAACGGGTTTGGGTGTCGGTGATGGCCAAGGTGTTGGCATCGAACTGCACATACAACGACAAGGCGGGACAGGCACGTCCTTCTTGTAAGGTGTAGTGCTGCACCACGCCATCGGGCAGCATGGTGATTTTGTGGCCCGGCATGTAGACGGTGGACAGGCGTTGTCGGCCGACTTGATCGATGGCGTCACCCGGTTGCAGCGCCAGGCCCGGCGCGGCGATGTGGATGCCCACGGTGATGTGGGCGCTGCCCAGGCCTTGTACCGACAAGGCGTCGTCGATTTCGGTGGTTTGTGAGTCGTCGATGGAGTAGGCCTGCACATCGGCCAGCGGCAAGTCAACGGTGGCACTGGGCGCTTGCAGCGCTGGAAACTGGGTGCCCTTGGGGAAGTTTTCAAACAAAAACCGCTGCCAATGGAACTCGTAGGCCGAGGTGATGGCCCCCGCGCGTTGCAGCAAGGCCAGTGGTGCCATTTGGGTGGCACGGGCGGCTTGCACCACGGCTTTGTACTCGGGCCCGTTTTTGTCGGGCTTGAACAAAATTTTGTACAACTGCGCCAACACCGGCTCGGGGCATTGGCCGTCGCCCAAGGCCTCGGCCCAGGCATCGATTTGCGCCAATTGCTGTTTTTTCTTGTCGATCGCCACCAGGGCTTGCTGGATCACTTCGGTGGCGGCTTTTTTGAAGCGCCCGCGCCCGGCGCGGCGAAAGTAATGCGGGGCTTCGAACAAGCGCAGCAAGGTGGCGGCTTGTTGGGTCAAGCTGGCGTTGGCGCTGAAGTACTCGCGCGCCAAGTCGGCAAAGCCAAACTCGTCTGTGGGGGCAAACTCCCAGGCCAAGTCCAACTCAATGGTTTGGGCCAAGGCGTTGGCCTCGCGCATCAAATCGGCGGGGCTGGGTTGGTCAAACTTGATCAGCATCAGGGCCGACTTGACTTTGACGCGTTTGCCCGTGTCCAGCTCGACTTGGGCCGAAGCTTCAGCCTCGGAAAGGACCCGACCGGTCAGAAATTTTCCGGCATCTTCAAACAGTGCATACATGCGCAGATTGTCCCACGCGCCCATGACGCCACCCGTTTCAGGGCATGGCGCTGCCCCAGCCCAGGTAGGTGGTCACGCTGGGCAAATGCGCATCGAAATCGCTCAAGCCGTGGTCAGAGCCGGGAATCAGGCGCAGTTGGGCCTGGGGGTAGCGGGCCACCATTTCGCGCCAGTCCAGCACCTCGTCGCCTTGGGCCACGATGGCCAGCACGTCGCTGGGGTCGGCCAAGGCCGCTGGCTTGCCCGCTGGCGTGCGGTGGGCACCGCCCACATACAAATCGCGCAACTCATCCACAAAGTGGGCCTGGAAGAAAACCATTTCTTCGGGCTGGTGCCATTGGGGGTGCAGCCCAATGTGGGCTGATAAATCGCGCGCGGGGTCGACCGCGGGGTTGAGCAGCACGGTTTTGCAGCCCCAGCAGGCCCCGACCCAGGTGGCATAAAAGCCGCCGAGGGAGGAGCCGACCACGGCCATTTGATCGCGGGGCCAGTCGCGCAGGCCCGCGGTGATGAGGGCCGCCGCCTCATGGGGTGACGCGGGCAGCTGCGGGCACCACCAGGTCACGCTGGGTTGGTGCTGCTGCACCCAGGCGGCCATGCGCTGCGCTTTGGCAGACAGCGGGGAAGAGCGAAATCCATGCAAATAAAGCAAATGGGTGATGACCATGCCCGATAATCGCACGCCATGCCCATCGTGATCGAAAAGCCCCACCTCTTGCACCGCTTGGCGCATGTCTTTCGGGGCTATGACAGCCAATTGGCCTTGGCCGTGATGGCGCTTGCGCTGGCCGGCTTGATCACCATGTATTCCTCGGGTTTTGCCAATGGAACCCGCTTTTGGGATCATTTACGCAACCTGTCCCTGGCGTTTGTGATCATGGTGGTGGTGGCGCAAATTCCGCCTCAGCGCTTGATGACCTTCGCGGTGCCGCTGTACACCTTGGGCGTGGCCTTGCTGATTGCCGTGGCCTTGTTTGGCCTGACCAAAAAAGGGGCGCGCCGCTGGCTGAATGTGGGCATCGTGATTCAGCCCAGCGAAATTCTCAAAATTGCCATGCCCTTGATGTTGGCTTGGTGGTTTCAAAAGCGCGAGGGGCAGTTGCGCTCCCTGGACTTTGCCGTGGCCACAGCGCTGCTGGTGGTGCCGGTGGGGCTGATCGCCAAGCAACCCGATCTGGGCACCTCGATTTTGGTGCTGGCGGCGGGCCTGTATGTGATTTTTTTCGCGGGCCTGCGCTGGATTTGGATTTTGCCGCCGCTGGTGTTGGGCTTGGTGGGGGTGGTGTTGCTGGTGTGGTTTGAACCCACTTTGTGCGCCGAGGGCTTTCGCTGGCCCTTGCTGCGCGAGTACCAGCAGCAGCGCGTGTGCACCTTGCTGGACCCAGGGCGCGACCCGTTGGGCAAAGGATTTCACATCATCCAAGGCATGATTGCCATTGGTTCGGGCGGCATTTTTGGCAAGGGCTTTATGCAAGGCACACAAACCCATTTGGACTTCATCCCCGAGCGCACAACTGACTTTATTTTTGCCGCCTATGGCGAAGAATTTGGCTTGTTTGGCAACTTACTGCTGATTGCCGGTTTTGTGATGTTGGTGTTGAGGGGGTTGGCCATCGCTTTGGAAGGGCCCACTTTGTTTGCGCGCTTGCTGGCCGGCAGTGTGACCCTGATTTTTTTCACTTATGCCTTTGTCAACATGGGCATGGTCAGTGGCATCTTGCCGGTCGTGGGTGTGCCCCTGCCATTCATCAGTTATGGCGGCACGGCCATGGTCACCTTGGGGCTGGGGGTGGGCATTTTGATGTCGATCGCGCGCTCCAAGCAGTTGGTGCAGTCGTGACGGCCACCTGGCCCCCCGTCGCCATCGTCGGCGTGGGCAATATGGGCGGCGGCATGGCGCGTCGGTTATTGGCCCAGGGCGTGGAGGTGCACGTGTGTGACATCGATGCCGACAAAACCCAAGCTTTGCAGGCCTTAGGAGCCCACGTTGCCGCCATTCCTGCCCAGTTGGGCGGCGTGGCCCATTTTTTGATTGTTTGTGTGGTCACCGCCGCACAGGTCCAAGAGGTGTTGTGGGGCGAGCAGGGCTTGGCCGCCCAGCTCCAGGCCGGCGACACGGTCATGCTGTGCCCCACCATCGCCCCCGACGACACCGAGGCCGTGGCGGCGCGCTTGGCCGCACAGGGTGTGGCCACCTTGGACGCGCCCATGTCGGGTGGCCCCGAGCGGGCAGCGCTGGGCACCATGAGCTTGATGGTGGCAGGAGCCGATGCGGTGTTTGAGCGCCACCAGGCACTGTTGAATGCATTGGCCAACCCCGTGTTTCGCATTTCGCAGCGCGTGGGCGACGGCGCCCGCACCAAGTTGGTCAACAACCTGCTCGCCGGTATCAACTTGGTGGGGGCCGCCGAGGCGCTGGCGCTGGCCGAGCGCATGGGGCTGGATGGGGGTCGCACTTTGCAGGTGATGGCGGCGTCCAGCGCCCAAAGCTGGATCGCCTCAGACCGCATGACCCGCGCCTTGGCTGGAGACTGGGCCCCGCGCGCCCACATGACTTTGCTGGAAAAGGACACCGGCTTGGCCCAGCAAATGGCTATGAAAGCGGGCTATGTGGGCCCCTTGGGGCCTGGGGCGGCAGCGGTGTTTGCCCAGGCCAGCGCCGCTGGTTTGGCCGAACTGGACGACGCCGCCGTCTTACGGCACCTGCGGGCCCAGGTTTGAGCGATCGCCGCACGGGCTTTCGAGCGGCGGCCAAGGTCATGTGAAAGCCCGCGCCGCCCAGGGCAGGGGCGCTCCTACAATCGAGCCATGATTTCACGCGAACCCACCCTCGAGCGATTGACCATCGCGCAAAACCTGCTCCTCACCCCATACGGCTTGGACGAATCCCACCTCACCCAAGCTTTGTCGGCCATCCGTGCCCACCAAGTGGATGACGCTGACCTGTACTTCCAGTACACCCGCTCCGAAGGCTGGAGTTTGGAAGAGGGCATTGTCAAAACCGGCTCATTCAGCATCGACCAAGGTGTGGGGGTGCGGGCGGTGAGCGGCGAAAAAACCGCTTTTGCCTATTCGGACGATATTTCTCTGACCTCTTTGATGGATGCGGCGCACACGGTGCGCAGCATCGCTACCGCAGGTCGGCAGGCGCGCGCCAAGGTGCCGGCCAAACGGGTGGCGCACAGCCGCAGCCTGTATGGCGGACAAGACCCGATTGGCAGTTTGGACAGCGCGGCCAAGGTGGCCTTGCTCGAGCACACCGAACAACTGGCCCGTGCCCGCGACCCGCGCGTGGTGCAGGTGATGGCCGGTTTGGCCTGTGAGCACGATGTGGTCTTGGTGGCGCGTGCCGATGGCACCATGGCCGCCGATGTGCGCCCTTTGGTCCGCTTGTCGCTGAGCGTGATTGCGGAGCAAAACGGGCGCCGCGAAACCGGCTCGGCGGGCGGCGGCGGCCGCTTTGGTTTGGCTTATTTTGACGAGGCCTTGATTGCCGCTTACGTGCAAGAAGCGGTGGACGCCGCCCTGACCAATTTGGAAGCGCGTGCCGCCCCTGCCGGCGAGATGACCGTGGTGCTTGGTCCAGGCTGGCCTGGGGTGTTGTTGCACGAAGCCATTGGCCACGGCTTGGAGGGCGACTTCAACCGCAAGGGCTCGAGCGCTTTCAGCGGCAAGATCGGCCAGCGCGTGGCCGCCAAGGGCGTCACGGTGCTGGATGACGGCACCATGGCCGATCGACGGGGTTCGCTCAATGTGGACGACGAAGGCCACCCGACCCAGCGCAATGTGTTGATCGAGGATGGTGTGTTGGTCGGTTACATCCAAGACACGCTCAATGCCCGCTTGATGGGCGTGGCCCCCACCGGCAATGGGCGCCGCGAAAGCTATGCCCACATTCCCATGCCGCGCATGACCAATACCTATATGTTGGCGGGGGACAAAGCCCCACAAGAAATCGTCGCCAGCATGAAAAAAGGCCTGTACGCCACCAACTTTGGCGGCGGCCAGGTGGACATCACATCGGGCAAGTTTGTCTTCTCCGCCAGCCAAGCCTACTGGGTGGAAAACGGGAAAATCCAATACCCGGTCAAGGGCGCGACCTTGGTTGGCAATGGGCCCGATGCCCTCACCCGCGTGACCATGATTGGCAACGACCTGGCCTTGGACAGTGGTGTGGGTACCTGCGGCAAAGAGGGCCAAAGCGTGCCCGTGGGCGTGGGTCAACCCACTTTGCGCATCGACGGTTTGACCGTGGGCGGCACTGCTTAATGGCAACCGAAAACCCTGTGCTACATTAACGCCCATGGTTTCTTTGCACTTTTATTTTGCTTATTTTTGCTTCTCACGCTTTAATGGCGGTCGAGAGGTTTAAACGCAAACAGCGCCTGAACCCCTGAACCCACCGCCGAATACCGGCGGTTTTTTTTTGCCTTTCAGACCTTTCACCACCGACCCGTTTTTGAAGGAAGCGAGCATGAAAACCCAACGCACTGAGGTGCCTTATGTGGCGCACGACGACCAAACCAGCCAAACCGATGACCAACGCATCAAGGACATCACCGTGTTGCCGCCCCCTGAACATTTGATCCGCTTCTTTCCCATCGCTGGCACGGCCGTTGAGAGCTTGATCGCCAAGACCCGCCAGCGCGTGCACAAAATCATGGCTGGCAAAGACGACCGTTTGCTGGTGGTGATGGGCCCCTGCTCCATCCACGACCCAGCCGCCGCCTTGGACTATTCCCGTCGCTTGAAGGTCGAGCGCGAGAAATACGCGGATACGCTGGAAATCGTGATGCGGGTGTATTTTGAAAAGCCCCGCACCACGGTGGGCTGGAAGGGCTTGATCAACGACCCCTACCTCGATGAGAGCTTTCGCATTGACGAAGGTTTGCGCATTGCGCGCCAGCTGCTGATTGAGATCAACCGTGCTGGTGTGCCCGCAGGCAGCGAGTTTTTGGATGTGATTTCACCCCAATACATTGGCGACCTGATCAGCTGGGGCGCGATTGGTGCCCGCACCACCGAAAGCCAGGTGCATCGTGAACTCGCCTCCGGCTTGTCAGCCCCCATTGGCTTCAAAAATGGTACGGACGGCAACATCAAAATTGCGACAGACGCCATCCAAGCCGCCGCACGTGGCCACCACTTTTTGTCGGTGCACAAAAACGGCCAAGTGGCGATTGTGCAAACCCAGGGCAACCCCGATTGCCACGTGATTTTGCGCGGCGGCAAAACCCCCAATTACGACGCTGCGAGCGTCGCCGCAGCCTGTAAAGAGCTGGAAGCCGCCAAATTGCCGGCCAGCCTGATGGTGGACTGCAGCCACGCCAACAGCAGCAAGCAGCACGAGCGCCAATTGGTGGTGGCCCAAGACATCGCCGACCAAATGGCCGGCGGTTCGCACAGCGTGTTTGGCGTGATGATCGAAAGCCACCTCAAGGCGGGTGCGCAAAAATTCACCCCTGGCAAAGACAAAGTGGAAGCCCTGACTTACGGCCAAAGCATCACCGACGCCTGTCTGGCATGGGACGATTCTCTGCAAGCGCTGGACGTGTTGTCCAAAGGTGTCAAAGCGCGGCGCGGTAAAAAATAACTGGCTCGAAAACGTCATTGCGAGGCCCTCAGGCCGAAGCAATCCCTTTCAAAGCCTGCAGCAACTTGCCGTGCACCCCGCCAAAGCCACCATTGCTCATGCACAGCACATGGTCGCCGGGGCGGGCAGCGGCTTTGACCTGCGTTACCAAGCTGTCGATGTCGCTGGCGATGTGAGCGCGGGCACCCATGGGGGCCAAGGCTTCTGCGGCATCCCAGTCCAAACCGGCGGTGTGGCAAAACGCCAAGTCAGCTTGTTCCAAACTCCAGGGCAGTTGCGACTTCATCGCACCGAGTTTCATGGTGTTGCTGCGCGGCTCGAACACCGCCAAGATGCGCGCTGCGCCCACTTGGCGGCGCAGGCCATCGACCGTGGTGCGGATGGCGGTGGGGTGGTGGGCAAAGTCGTCGTAGACCGTGATGGCCTGTGCCCCCGTGCCCACGTGGCCGCGCACCTCCATGCGGCGGCG
>Ga0209358_10000438_pt1 | contig 36490 bp, 52 predicted proteins | sample LauGreFa1BDMLBSN_2_FD_187574 | JGI IMG/M metagenome (GOLD analysis project Ga0209358, IMG submission 187574) | Freshwater lake microbial communities from Lake Michigan, USA - Fa13.BD.MLB.SN (SPAdes) (version 2) | ecosystem: Environmental > Aquatic > Freshwater > Lake | place: Lake Michigan, USA... | reverse complement strand
CTTCTCGCTCATCTCCGACCAAGTCCTTTCGCGCTGTTCCCATCTAACCGCTGCCAGCCGATTAATGTCGTACCCCTCTTGCTTCGGCCCGGACCCGTCTTCGTCTTGTACAGGCTCTCCGCCGAAGTAACGATGAGCATAGGGAACCCCGGAATCGTCAGGGCGACGAGGGTCGAATCCAGTCGACGTGAGGGCTTCGCGCTCCGCTTTCGAGAGCCGCTTCCAGAACCTTTGGTATTCGTCATAGATTTTCATCGGTGTCCTCTGGTTGCACGAACAGCCATTCGATCTGCGTGGCGACCGAGAGCATTACGCTGGCCTCGGAGATGAGCAGTTGCACGACCTGCTTGTCGCCGTTCTGGTCGGCGATGTTCGACGCCCGAAGGATGTTCAGGCCGGCGATGCGACGCAGTTCGACCGAGTCGGCGACCAGTTGCTGGCAGGCGGAGCGGAGTTCGTCGCCTGAAGGGATTCGATCATTATTGCGTACCACACAGCCATCAATGTGCCTGCGGTGTGAACAAGTCAACCGCCCTAGCCATGCCGTGGATAAATCAAACCTTTGTCATCCCGACCGAGCATCCCGTGACGCATGGCCTTGCGAACCTTGTTCCAGGCTTCCTTCTTCGTCAGGGTCTCGCCGTAGCACCGTCCCCACTCGGCGGCGAACAGATCGCGCAGCTCATGGGCGCGGTAGCCTCGGTCGGCCGGCACCAAGTTCAGCACCGCCTGGACGAGCTGGGCGGCTTCCTCGCTCTTGGCCGTCCGGGCGGCGTTGAGCATCTCGACGTGATCCCTCATCCGCTCCGGGGACAGACGCCACGCCCTCGCCCAAGGCGACTCGGGACGGCGCGGGGTGATCGGCTGGTTGCGGCGGCGGAAGGGGCGGAAGGGTTGGCTCATTGGCCAGACATTTAGCCTACGCCCTCAAAGGCGTAAAGGCTATAATGGCTTGGCCATTATTTACTTTGTCTTATCTCCCTGTAAAGGGAGATACAAAGTAAATGACTTGTCTATATGTCTTGCTACAATGGTTGCTACAATGGTTGCCTAGGCGATCATAGTAGCAATTCATATGTTTTTGCAGGTTTACCCCCATGTTTTTACCGGGGTCGGCGGGGCTTCGCCCCCCCCGCTGGCGGAGGGTCAAAGAGAATCCTTAGTGGGGAGGTAATGATTACCTTTTTAATCATGTATTGCGCGCCCATGTTTCCCGAATCCTGACATGATCACCTCGGATTAATCGTTCAATAAATATTGAACAACCGCCGCCGCCGCTGTCAGCTTGACCCCGTTTCCGATCCCGCCGGCGGGGTTGCCGCCCCCTTGCCGTGCTTCATGCCGCTTGCATGGGCGGACGTCGCCGCCACCGTTGCCAGGCCTTGCCCGTTGCCCCATGCCGCCAGGCGAAAGGGATAGGGAAGGGATAGAAAAGCCCCCCCCCCCCGCCCGTGATCAGCTCGAAAGCCCCGCCCGTTTTCTTTATGTCAAATTGTTTGCCTTTGCCGTTGACGTGCCGCCGTCCATGCCTTTGTCTTATCCCGCAACCCAATCCATAGCATGATCCCTAAACAAAATATGACCGTCATTCACCTGCGCGCCTTCATTGCCTATTGCGAAGGCCAACAGTCAATGCGCCCGTTTACTCTCATCCCCTATGCCGACGCGATCGCGGCGGGTATTCCTTTCTCTGAAACCTTTGAGCATGAAGGCAACGCCTGGTCGGTTTGGACTGCGGGGGATTGTTCCCCCGAAGATCACCTTGCGCTTGAAGAGGCCGGCGTCATTGATGCCGAATAATTCAACCCCTGATCTAACAACTTTCTATATTATGAGAATCCAATCCGACCCCGCCAGCGTCGCCGCCCGTGCCGCTGCAAAAGCAAACGGACTTCATGTCGCCCCTTGGCTAGATGCCGCCGCCGTCGCCGCTTGCGTCGTCAAAGCGGAGAAGCACCGTACCCTTTTGAGCTTGCGCGGCAAGTGGGAAGCGGAGGGAAGCCCCGCCGAATCCCGCGCCGCGGTTGAATCCGCCCTTGCGGAATACAAGACCGCCGCCGCCGCCGCGTCGGTTGAATCCGCCCGTTGCATCAATCTTTAATCCCTACCCATGCAAAACCTAAAAGATGCCCTGACCGCCGCCGCAATTGTTTCCCTGGCCTGGTTAACCGCCGTTGCCTTCCTCTCTCTTTAATCCTTCCCCCTATGCACCCCGTTAACCTCATGCCGGTTTCCCATATCATCCAAACCGCCGCCATGGAGGCGGATAACTTGGCAAACACATTGCAAGCGGACGCCCCCGAAGCGGCGGTTTATGTCTTGAATGAATTGGACGCCGTGGCCGGTTGCCTTTCGTTTGCCGATCTTATGGCGGAGGACGCCGCCGCCAAATTGACAGGGGCGGCTCGTTACCTGCGGCAAACCTTCCCAAGGTTTAGCCTGGGGCATGAGTCCGCCGAAAATCTAGAACACGCCGCCGCTTCCCTTGCGGCTCGTGCCGCCGCCGCCCAGGCTTAACCCCTTTTATTTTCCCTATTATGAAACCCACGAACACCCCCGCCACCCCCGCCGCTGAAATTGATCAGCGGGAAAGAAACCTTAGACGCCTAGGTTTGACCGTGCGCGTCCGTTACATTGGCCCTACTAATTCCAAAGGCGGACGTTACCTTGCGGAAATTTGCGGAGACGACGAACCTTGCCGAACCTTTGTTAACTCTCAATTGTATAACCGTTGCGAAAGCACCAGGCTTGCCGCCGCCGAAGCTTGCCTTGAACGTTGGAATAAAGGCCGGTCGGATTGGTGGACTAAAAACATTGGTTCGGACTACCGTCCGCTTTCCCTTTATGCCGTAGGCCATGACGGCAAGGCTTGGCTTTTCTTTGCCTCATCTAACTAAACCTTTCCCTCCCATGAAACCCATAAACAACCCCGTGCCGCCCGTTAACCTATGCCCCACAAAAGCCCCCGCCCCTAACTTGCGCGGGGATTATACAAGCCCCGGCACGCTGCTTTTCCGCCGCACCTCCGCCGCGATCGTTCACCCCGCCGCTTTGCTTCCCTTCTATATGCCGTCATATCTACTGAGCGTAGAGGCGGACGCTAAGACGGATAAGGGCACGGCAAGCGGTTTCCTTACGGGGATTTTATACCTAGCCCCTGGTCAGCTTGCGGGGGTCGGAAACCTTTGCCCCCATGCTTCCGCCGGTTGCCTTGCCGCTTGCCTCTTTACGGCGGGTAGGGCAGGGATTTTTGAAGCTGTCAACGCCGCCCGCGTCATGCGGACTAGGTTTTTACATGACAACCGCGCCGCCTTTATTGCCATGTTGCGCGGAGAAATTGCCGCCCTTATTAGGAAGGCAAAGCGGCGGGGTCTTAAGCCCGTTGTAAGGCTTAACGGCACGTCGGACTTGCCTTGGGAAACCTTGGCCCCGGAATTGTTCGCCGAATTCCCCCGTTTGCGGTTTTATGACTATTGTAAGGGAATTCGCCGCGCCCTTGCCTTTGCCGCTGGCAAGCTACCCCGCAATTATCATTTAACCTTTTCCCTTTCGGAAACGAACGCCGCCGCCGCGGGGCTTGCAATCGCCGCGGGGGTAAACGTCGCCGCCGTGGCGGACGGGGTAAAGGTGGGGCAAAGGTTTGCCTTCCCAGGCTTGGCCGAACCCCGCCCCACCTTTTCAGCTGACCGGCATGACCTGCGTTTTTTAGATCGAAAGGCAAAGGACGGCAAGGGAAGGATCGGAATTTTAAAAGCGAAAGGCAAAGCCCGCGCCGATCAAAGCGGGTTTGTCATTCGCGCAACCGCCACCGCTTAATCCCATGGAAAACGAAACCTTAAAACATCAGTCCGCCCTTATGCATTCGGCGGCGGATTGCCTAGGGATTGAACCGCATAATGGCGGCATAAGTTCGCAAGGGCAATATTGCCTTAGCATGGGACGCAAATCCGCCGGTAAGCTGATGGCCTATTGTTTTGCCAGGTGGGGCTGGTCGCCTTCCCTCATTCTATTTGATGCCGCTTTGCCGCGTCTACGCAAGGGGGTTTGGATTGCAACGGATATCCCCGCCGCCCGTCATGCGTAATTCCCTAGGCTTTGAATTATACCCCGGCAAGCGGTTGCCCGCCGTTTGCCGCGACGGGGTAAAACGGTCGGCGGTGATTACGGGGCAAGCTGATACCTTTTTTTCTATCCCCGCGGCGGTGCAAGTTACCGTCGGCGGAAAACGTCGAACGGTTGCGGGGCATATTTACATGGACATGGAAAACGTTCGGCGGTTTGCCGCATATAGTTACATGGCAAACGCCGCTTTGATCCCGTGGACTAGTCACAAGCCCCGCCTGGCCCGTATTGCCTTACGTTTGATCAAGGCAACGGCATACGGACGCGGCGCGCCTGGTTACATATGGGATTACGCAAGTGATCATGCCGCCGCCCTTGCTGGCGGTTGCCGCAATTATTACGGAACAAGCGAATGGGCACAAGGGGGGTTTGCTGCGCGTGCCGTGCTTAAACGGTTGCCGGCGGATTTGCTCCCCAGGCTTGCGGTTTACTTTGATAAGTTATCCGCCCTATACCGTTTGCATGATCCTATCGACGGGGTTATAAGATCCAACCGCTGGCCTTCACCGCCGCCGCCGCCGCCGCCCTTGGCATAATGCCCCGCCGCCCCGCAACCGTTACAAGCCCCGCCGCAAGCGGGGTTTTTCTTTTCCCTAGTGCTTCCCCGTTGAACGGCACGGCATTTGCCCCGCCCTTGCCCCATGCCGCCGCTTTGCCGTCCGCCCTACCCCTTTGCCCCGTCCGCCCTTTTCCGCCCCGCCTGGCGGCAGCTGACAAGCCCCGCCGACCCCGCCGCGCAACCGCCGCCGCTTGTGATCCTTTATCCCTTTGCCGCTTCCCTTGCCCCGTGCCGCCCGTATCCCGTGCCGCCCTAGGCAAGCCCCGCCCCGCCGCCCTTGCCCCGCCTGGCAAGGCACGGCAACCCCTTGCCGTCGGCGATTGCCGACCGCAACCGCCGCTTGTGATCCATGCCGCCGCCGCCGGCGGAAAGAAAGGGAGGTTTACGAAACAAAGGTAAGCTGATAACCATTGATTTGAATCCTAGGTGACTTACTAATGATTATAACATTAGTAATCTTATCAGGATTCGACCCCCGCACAAAAAATTGAAAAATTTAGGGGGTCGCTGGGTCAGACTCATACTGACCCCCCCCAGGCACAGACTTTTTTTCGCCCGTCTGGTAAAATTTTTCTATAAACGGCCGCGCCCCGAGTTTTTTTGGAAACTTTTCCCCGCACTTTTGCGGAGAATATGTCGATTTAATCTCCGCCCGTCGACACGTCGCCGATCATATGTCGATTGGCTTTAACAAGATATTGGCCAATTAAAGCGGAGCTGATTTGGCGTTAATAACTAAGCCGAACAGCAGCCCGTATTAACGCCGGCGAAAACGTCGACCCCCCAAAATATTTAGACCCCTTTTATTTTTCCAAAGGATTTCCCCCCCATGGGGGTATAAATATTTCATTGCTATTGTTTTTCTAGGCGGTACCCCTAGGGGGGCTATGACGAATACGCTTATGACCCTTGCGGCCACGCTCGCCGCCATGACGCCGGAGGCCCGAGAGAAGGCCCACGTCGTGATCCTTACGAACGCCATCGGGGCGGTCGAGAGCGGGATGAACTACGCAGCCGTCGGGGACGCGGGCAAAGCCGTGGGGGCATGGCAGGTCCATGTGCCAGCCTGGGTGACGGCGAACCAATGGCGGGAGAAGCAGGGCTTGCCGAAGGTTCCGCGCAAGGAGTGGCGGGTGCCTGACAATCAGAGGGCCATCGCCGTGGCCTATGTGACGTGGTGCAAAGAGCGGCTCGTCGCCGACGGCATCGTCGACCCGTCGCCCGAGCAGGTGTACCTTGCGTACACCATGGGCTTCAGCGGCGCGAAGGCCGTAGGCCATTCCCTCGTCACGGCACCTAGGGCTAAGGCCGAGGCTGCGGAGCGAGTGGGCAATATCTACCGGGAACTGATCAAGTGAAGCCCTACCTCTGCATCGACCCGGGTGCCAACGGCGGCTGGGCATATCAAATGCACGGCGACGGTGCCTTTATGCAAGGCAGCAACGACGAGCTGGCAGACCTTTGCCCGACTCCCGACACCACCGTGGTTATCGAAAAGGTGCCGGCGTTCGTCGGCCCTATCCCGGCGTCGGCGTCGTTCAAACTGGGCTACTCCTATGGCTGGATCGTCGGCCTGTGGCAGGGGCGCGGATTCAAGGTGGTGCTGGTGACGCCGCAGGAATGGCAGAAGACCATGGGCGTCGGCACGAAGGGCAAGCGGACGACGACCGATTGGAAGAACACCTTGAAGCGGGAAGCCCAGCGTCGCTTTCCTTTGGTCGAAAAGATTACCCTCAAAACTGCTGACGCATTTTGCTTGCTCTCCCACGCGCAGCAGTTCAACCTCTGACTTCCTCCCATGATCAAGAAACTCATCAAAGTCCCCGCCGCCCGGACGCTCGCTTCCGTCGGCGATTCATCCTACGTCGTCCTTTCGGACGGCACGGTCGCCCGTCGACTGAAGCCCGTGGTCGTCAACGACCATCCGTACTACAACATGAAGATCGACGGCGTCCTGCGTCGCATCTCTGGCCGTCGCCTCATCGAAGCAGCCAAGCTCGCCGCCTGACATGAAGACCGTGCTTTTCTGTTTTCTGCTGCTTACCGCCGTCGCTTTCCTAGGCGTAGCCACGCTCGCTTTTCTCGGCATCGTCAAGGCGCGAAAGGACAAGGGCAAGACCGACGACGACATGGCCATTGGCCTCGCTGCTGCCTTCTGCGCTTGGATCGTCGGGGGCGTTTTCCTTTACCTCGCTTACCTTGCCTCCTAATATGGAATCCAACGAACTGACGCCCGTCGTCACCTCCAACGAACTCGCCGTAGCCGGCGTGTACGACCGCATCTCCGACCCCATGTCGGCGATCAAGACCCTCGGCCTGTCCATCTTCAAGTCCGGCATCTTCGGCCTGGATAAGCCCGAGCAGGGCGAGATTCTGGCCATGCAATGCATGGTCGAAAAGAAGTCCCCGCTGGAACTGGCGCGGACGTACCACTTCATCCAAGGGCAGCTCGCCATCCGCTCGGACGCCCTGCTGGCCAAGTTCCACCAGGCCGGCGGCACCGTCGAATGGGGTGATCGCACCGACGAAAGGGTGACCGCCGTCTTCCGCAAGGGGACGTCGTCCGCCGCCATTGTGGCCGACATGAAGGAGTACGTCGGCAACGGCACCGCACTAGGCAAGGACGGCAAGCCGAAGGACAACTGGAAGAAGTGGCCCCGTCGGATGCTTACCGCCCGTGCGATCAGCGAAGGCGTCCGCCTCATCGCCCCGGAGTGCTGCTTCGGCACCTACACCGTGGAAGAACTCGACGCCACACCCTCCCGTCCCTTGGTCCGAGTGAATACCCTTACGCTCGACGAAATCGTCCCTGAAGCCAAGCGGGACGCCGCCGTCGAAGTCCTTCGGCAGACTGGCCACTTGACTCCTTCTCAGGGCTGGGCAGACATCCCGTCTGACCTTGCCGAGACCCTCTGCAAGAAACCCGGCCCTTTCCTCTCCGCCATCGATTCCCATATTTCCCTATGAGCCACCCCCAAGAAGAAATCGTCCACGAATTCCGCCCCCTGCCCGACCGCACCCCGGAAGAGCAGGTCAAGGCGTTGACCCAGATCGTCCACCAGATGAGCCAGAACTGTTTCGAGGTTCGCCTGGAGCTGAACGACCTGCGGGAGCAGAACGTCGAACTGATGAAGGAACTGCTCTACCTCCGGGGCGTCGCCGACCGCGCCGCCGTCGCCGAATACAAGAACCTTATGAAGAACTAACATGGACGAAACCAAGCTCCTGATCTGCCTGAACATTCTCCTTACGACCCTCGTCATGGTCCTTATCGACTACAAATCCAAAAAATAATCCCATGAACAACCTCATCCCTGAAGACGAATACACCAACCATCCCGGCCTCTCGCAGAGTGGCGCGAAGGAGCTGCTCCGCTCCCCTCGGCACTTTCAGGAATACCTGAACCGTGACCGCAGCGAGCAGACGCCGGCCCAGCGGCTCGGCACCCTGATTCACCTCGCTTCGCTCCAGCCGAAGGTATTCGACGCCACCATCGTCGTCGCCCCGGAGTGCGACAAGCGCACGAAGGAGGGCAAGGAAATCTGGGCTTCTTTCCAGTCCTCCCTTCAGCCTAATCAGGAGGCGATCACCGCCAAGGAAGGCGAGCTGGTTACCGCCGTGTCCATCGCTGCCCGTGCCGGCCTCGACAAATTGATGAAGGACTACAAGGGCATCTCCATGATCACCGAAGTCCCCATGGTCGGCCGTGTCAACGGCACGGACATCAAGGGCAGGCTCGACGCCATCATCAGCACGGAGGACGGCCGACGCATAGTCGTAGATATCAAGACGACCATGGACGCCGGCACCCCGTTTATTCGTGATATCGCCAACTATATGTACTTCCTGCAAGCCGCCTGGTATACGACGCTGGCCCACGCCGACGAGTTCGTGATCCTCGCCGTCGAGAAGGACGCGCCGAACGAATGGGCTTGCTACGCCCTCGACGCCGAGGCAAAGCAGAAGGGACTCGCCCTGATGAACTCCGCCATCGACCTGTTCCGCTCCTGCAACACGTTCAAGCAGTTCCCGGGCTACCCGAAGGAAGTGCAGACCGTCTCGCTCCCGAAGTGGGTGCAGTAATTTCCCATCAACCCATAACCCAAACCCAGCAACATCATGTCGTTCAAGTTCAATCCCAACGCCGCCGAGGACCGTAAGTACGTCTCCAAGGCCGGCACCTACCTCGCCACCGTGCAGGCGTCGAAGCAGGACTACCTCCCGCCCCGCGCCGACCTGTACGCCCGGATCACCTTCGTGACGAACGAGGGCGAGACCGTCTTCGGCGACCTGTTCGCCAAGCCGGACAAGAACGGCGGTCACGAACGCCTGGAGCAGTTCCTTGCTGCCACGGCCACCGACGAGGAGATCAAGGAGTACGTCGCCGGCGGCGAGCTGGAGGTCGACGAGTCCTTCCTTGAGCGTGTCCTCGCCCGTGCCAAGGGCCGGAACCTGAAGGTGCGCGTGACCGAGCGTAAGTACACCAAGAAGGACGGCACGGAGGGGGTGGCCTACCAGGCGTCCTTCTTCACCCGCCTGCCCAACGGCCCGGTGATCGCCCCCTTCTAAAGGGGGGGTATAGGCGGTACCGAAGGGGGAACGAAAGTTCCTCCTTTTTTGTGCTTGTGTTATCCACGGGACGGTGAATAACAGGAGACGCCACCCGCATAATATCCATAACACCCATGAAACTCACCAAGAAACAAGAACTCGCCCTCTCGCTGCTCGACTTCAAGTCGGTCATCGAAGAGTGCGTCGCCGCCGACACCTCCAAGTTCGACGCCTGGACGCACACGATCTGGACCTGCCGCTACACCTACAACGGTGCCGAGGTCGTCTGCCACGGCGGCGAGTCCAACCGTTACTGGTTCGACAAGCGTATCAACGCCTCCGAGCTGCGCGGCATGATGAAGGGCAACCCGAAGGCCGAGTACTTCGTCTTCCGCCGTGGTGCCAAGCGTCCCCAGTACACGATCATCGCTGCCGCCAAGTACGCCGTCGAACCCGAGAAGCCCGTGCTGGTCGACATGACCCCCGCACAGGTCAAGGAAGCCGTGCTTGCCGGCAAGAAGGTGCATTGGATGAACGACCTCTACACGGTTTCCCACCGCAACGGCGAGTGGAACCTTGATTGCGACAGCAGCGATTCGACGTGGGGTCTCATCAAGGCCGACGGCACCTTCGCCAACCATGACGGCAAGAACTTCTTCGTCGCCTAACATGGAACTCAAGCTCCGAGACTATCAGGAAGCCGCCGTGACCGCCGCGCTGACGCACCTGTCCAAGGGCGTCAACCCGCTCGTCATCGCCCCGACTGGTGCCGGCAAGACCGTGATTGCTTCGGCGATTATGACCCGCTGGCAGGCAGGCTCGACCCGCAAGTGCTTCTTCGTCGCCCACCGCAAGGAACTGATTGACCAGGCTGCTATGACGATGACCCGTGCCGGCGTCGTCGGCGAAGCCCTGAGCGTCTTCTCTGCCGACTTCGACCATATCTCCGCCGAAGACAAAGCGTCCGCCCTCGTCGTCTTCGACGAAGCGCACCATGCCGTCGCCTCGTCGTGGGCCAAGTTCAACGCCGTGTTCACCGGCCCGAAGGTCGCCGTGACCGCCACGCCTGACCGCCTCGACCGCCAGAAGCTTGAGACCGTCGGCTTTGTCCCCGCCTACGAGATTGCGATCCGCACCCTTATCGAGCAGGGTCACCTCGTCCGCCCCATGGCCCAGAAGATGCCAGTCGAGATGAGCCTGATTCGTATGCGCGGTTACGAGGACGCCCTAGAAGCCGTGGCCGACAGCATTGTCACCGAACTGAACCGCTGGGACCGCAAGAAGGCCATCTGCTTCCTCCCCGAGGTCGACACGTCCGTCCGCCTGGTCGCCCTGCTCCGCCAGCGCGGCGTCGAAGCCGGACACGCCGACGGCAGCACGGGCAAGTTCCGTGCCGGCACCGTCGACGCCTTTAAGCGGGGCGAGCTGCGTGTCCTGTGCAACGTCAACCTTTTCACCGAGGGCTTCGACGCCCCGGAGACCGATTGCGTGATCCTTCTTCGCCCGACCCAGTCCCGCGCCCTCTGGTGCCAGATGATTGGCCGTGGCCTCCGCACGGCTCCGGGCAAGACCGATTGCCTCATCCTCGACCCCATGTGGATCAGCGGGGAGAATTCCTTCACGCCGGCGGACGCCTTCACGGTTCACCCCCAGGCGAAGGCTCCCGTTATCGAAGGGTCGCATGACCCTCTCGACGCCGCCGACGCCTGCGACCGCCACGCCGAGGAGACCATGCTTCGCCGGATCGCCGCCGAAGAGCAGAGGTCGGCCACTAAGGAGGCTAAGGAGCTGGGGCTGGTCGACCTGTCCGTTGCCTGTGCCGTCTTCGGCTTCGTCCTGCCGGCTGCTACGTCGGATTCCCCCATGTTCCTTTACCAGACCATGGCACTTGCCTGCCATGGCGTCCACGCCCATGGCCTGACGTCTGACCAAGCCGACTGGATGATCGCCCGTCTGAAGGCACGGGAAGCCCTTAATCTGGCCACCGTCAAACAGGTACGCAAGCTCCAGCAGTTCGGGGTGCGCGGTGCCGAGCGTCTGTCCAAGGACTCGGCGTCGAAGGCCATCGGCTCCGACTGGCGGATGCAAAGGGTGTCTAAGCCCAAGTCCCCCCTGCAAAAAATTTACGGCCGCATTTTCGATAACTATGGAGAATAAAAACAACCAGCCGTTGGTCTTTATGATCACCGGCGTCGCCCGCGCGGGGAAGGATACCTTTGCCGCTTATATGATGGAAAAGTTCAACGTGAACGGAAGCCGTTGTGAGGTCTTCAAGTTCGCCGACGTCCTCAAGGAACGGGCGAACGACGTCCTCCGGGCCATGGGGGTCTACAAGCAGGGGGTCGTCGACTTCCATGCGGAAGACTTCAAGGTCAAACATCGGGGGCTGCTGGTCGAACTGGGACGCACCCTTCGGGGGGTCGATAAAGACATCTTCGCTCGGCACCTGAACGCCCAAGTGGCCCTGTTCATGGACTACGCCCCGCTCGACGTCAGGCCGGTGGCCTTGGTCTCGGACTGGCGGTACCTGAACGAGTACCTTTTTCTGGCCAAGCACCTCGACGCGCAGATCGTGACGGTCGAGATTCAGCGTCCAGGCTTCGGGCCTGCGAACGACGAAGAGGCTGGCAGCTTGGCTGACATGATGTCGTCGATGCAGATACTGCATACCCGATTGGCGGTTGACCCCGCCGGCGTCCGCGCCGTAGCGTCTGAAATCTACCACATCTACCGATGAAAATCCAAATCCCAAGCGAGTGGACTGACCTTGATAGGGTCACGCACAAGGTCTGGGCAAACAGAGAGACGAAGCGTCCAGAGTACATCCAGTACTCGCTTTCAATTATTCTGCCCATTGTTAACAAGCAGGTTTATGTCTGCAATCGTCTTTCGCCTATCGAGGTTCAACCCGGACTTTGGGACAGGCTTGCTAAGGACGGCAAAGCAAAGATTGCTCGCATGGCTCGCTTGGAATACTACCGTTTCTACAAATCCCAAATTAAGAAAAAATGAAACCTGACAGAGATCAAATCGACCGCTTGGGCTTTGAGGTCTGGGCTGACAACGCCATCGTGAACATGATGGAAAACCTGCCTCCCGACTGCACGGGCTTCAGTTGCCACGACGACGATATCAGCGTCCAAATCAACTTGGTCGGCAAGGACGTCGTAGGTCGAGTCCGCGCCTACGTTCCGGGCTACGGCTGGAAGCATTACGAACGCACGATCCGTCGTGCCTGCTACGACAACTGATGAGCCGATTCATCCCAGTCGATCCCGAGAAGTGGGCAGCGATGGTTCAAGCCCAGTCCGAGAACCGTCTGCTCAAAGCCGAGGTCGAAAGGCTGAAGAACAACTGCGACTACCTTGACCAGAAACTGGATGAGGAAATTGAAAGGTCGGCGTCTTTCGCAGGAGAGATTTCAAGGCTGAACGATGCAATCATGCGCGGGGCTATCATCCCTGACGCCAAGCCGACCGACGAATGAAGCACCCCAAACGCCTGGGTATGTCCTGCAAGAATACCAAGTTCATCAAGGCCAGCTTGACTCCGGCAGAAGCCAAGCGAGCCGCAATGGTCAACAAAGCCGACCGTGATCGCTGGGCCGAACTCATGGCCAAACCTTGGAACAAATGGCAACCAACCGTCCTAACAACTACGGCAAAATCAAGCAAGCGGTCATCGAAGCACACGCCGCTGGCCTGACCTACGCCGACATCGAGGCCAAGTACGGCTACCGCCGTGCCAGCCTTTACGAAGCCGCCCGATACCTCGGGCTTAACCTTAAACCATCCAAACACCGCAAATGAGAAAACCCCCTATCAACCTGACCGAGTACACCCATAAGATGCCCCGCCGTTGCCATGCCCTGCTGGTGATCCTCGACGGCGGCAAGGTCGAGCATCCAGAGTTCGTGGCCTATAGCCGGGACGAGTTCGCCGACGCCATGGCCAAGTGGAAGCGCACGGTGCTGCCGACGCTCCGCCGGTCAAACGTCGAGTTCTGGGAGCTGCACAACGGCCAGCACGAAGCGGTCAACCTGCTGAACCGATGAACAACTTGAAACGGGTCAACAAGTACGGCAAGCCGCCGGCCCGAACGATCATCCCCCAGGCCATCGGCCGGGGGCTTACGACGAAGGAAACGGCCTACGAATACGGCTATTCCCTCCGTGCCATCCAAGAAGCCGCCAACCGCATGAAGATGTCCTTCGTCTACGCCGGCACAGGGCGACCCCCTAAACACCTGCCTAACAGTAATGAACATCAATAAGGGCTGGAAAAGGTTCATGGCGGTCGGCTGCTCCCACGGGATGTATGCCGACCCGAAGGCCATCGCCGGCGTCCTCAAGTTCAAGGATCGCTTCAAGCCCCACATGACCGTCCACTTGGGCGACTTCGTGGACATGACACCCTTCATGTCGTCTGCGCGGGGCAAGGGCGACGCCGTGGAGCCGGATATCGGCGGGGGGCTTAAGTTCCTAGACCAGCTCCGCCCGAACGTCGTGCTGGCCGGCAACCATGAGGTCCGCCTCTGGCGCGAAGCCGCCTCGGACGACGAAGTTTATTCTGGCTACGCCCTCCGCCTGATTAACGACATCACCGAGCATTGTCGGAAGCGGAAAGCCCTCTTCGTCGAGTACACGGGCATCTGGCAGGCGTTCCAGTTGGCCAACTACAAGTTCACGCACGGCACCGTCTACGGTGAGAACGCACCCCGGGACATGGCCGAGATGTACGGCAACGTGATCTTCGCCCATACCCATAAGGTCGGCCGCATGACGGGTCGACGGGACGATACTCCGACGGGCATCAGCGTCGGCACCCTGACCCGTCGGGGGGCTATGGATTACGCCAATACGCGCAGGGCTACGTTCGCCTGGTCGCAAGGCATGGTCTTTGGCTACTATAACGACGAGAAACTCATACCGTGGGTGCATGAGCAGCCCCACGATCAGGACGAGTGGATTCTGCCCATCTGACATGAAAGCCAACGACGTCCTGAAGAAACTGTGGGCCATCAAAGCCGGACACGCCGACCCTGTGCCAAAGGGCTTCAAGGACATGGAGCAATGGTCGAAGGAATGGGGCGTACATCTTTCGACAGGTCGGGTCTGGTTGATTGAGATGGAGAAGGCCGGCAAGATGAAGAAACTGCGTCTGCGGTTCTTCGACGGTAAGCGGTGCCAGATGAAATACTTTTACGGTTGACGCATAGGGGGTAGGGGGGGGATAAAAGACCCGCCACCATGAAATCAATTGCTTATAGCATTAGAGAAGACGCAATTGCAAAAAACTTTCATTGCAAAGAAGTAGATGTTGCACTTTGCGTAACAGCGTTACGTCCAAGCCCTATGGCACATCACGCCCAGAACTTCATTTTACACTCTTATGAATCACAACCCACGCAAATGAATGAACCCGCACAACCCTCACCCGTCGGAAAAACCATCCGTTACCTCTCCGTCTGCTCCGGCATGGAAGCAGCCAGCGTTGCCTGGCATCCCCTCGGATGGAAGCCCGTCGGATTCTCCGAGATTGAACCTTTCCCCTGCGCCATCCTCAAACACCGATTCCCCGACGTCCCCAATTATGGAAGCCTCACCGAATACCAATCATGGCCTCTTGAACCCGGAGCAATCGACCTTCTGGTCGGAGGAACTCCTTGCCAGTCTTTCTCCGTCGCCGGCCTCCGCAAAGGACTCGCCGACCCTCGGGGCAACCTCGCCCTCACCTTTCTTGGACTGGCTGATCGGCTCAAACCCAAGTGGATTATCTGGGAAAATGTCCCCGGTGTGCTGTCTTCGGGAGGAGGGCGGGACTTTGGTTCCTTCCTCGGGGCGTTGGTCGAACTCGGGTATGGGTTCGCCTACCGAGTGCTGGACGCTCAACACTTCGGAGTTCCCCAGCGTCGTCGTCGAGTCTTCGTTGTCGCGTGTCTTGGAGACTGGCGAGCTGCCGCAGAGGTTCTTTCTCTCCGTGAAGGCTTGCGCGGGTATCTTGCGTCGTGCGGAAAAAAGAGGAAAGGCGTTGCCGCCGATGCTGGAGAAGGCGTTGAGGCAAGCGGCCTCCATCGCACCGTCGGAACTCTTTGTGCCGACACCCACCCAGGAGCCTATTCTGGACAGGACGCCTACACAGGACGCCTGATTCCATGCCCCGACAACGACAGCGTCGGGACATTGTGTGCGCGCGACTTCAAGGGTGTCGGAAATCAATTTGTTCAAGAGGGCAAATGTATCCCTTGTTCTGCCATTCCTATTTACGACCAAACTACGCGACACTCTGAAAAGCAAGGAAATAAGCACGCTGTCGCTACCGTCTACAGTTTTGACTCGTTGGCCTCAAACTCAATGAAGTCTTCAAACCCGATTAGCGGATGCAGGGAGGTGGACTTGGCAAAGACCATTGACACGACAAACCCATGCCCATCCAAGAACCAAGGCGGTTTAGGAATCCTTCAGACCCCTCCGATGGCGGTTCGCCGGCTAACCCCGGTCGAATGCGAACGCCTCCAAGGCTTCCCCGACAACTGGTCTCGCATCTCCTGGAAGGGTAAGCCCGAGGAACAATGCCCCGACGGCCCGCGGTACAAAGCCTGCGGCAACTCCATGGCAGTACCTTGTATGTTTTGGATTGGGAATAGGATTGCCGAGTACGAAGCGAAAGCCTAACTCGGTCAGTCCAAGAGCCACCATGACCACCGAAGATCGTATTTCCGGGGCGAGAGCCTATCTCGCCAAGCTGCCACCCGCCGTCGCCGGCCAAGGCGGACACCCCGCCACCTACCGCGCAGCGAGCATCCTCGCCAACGGGTTCGACCTGCCGTGGTCGGACGCATGGGCGTTGTTGCAGGAGTTCAACGTCCGTTGCTCGCCCCCGTGGAGCGAGAAAGACCTGCGTCACAAATTGAACGACGCCTACGTCAAGCCGCACGAACGCCAGAAGGGCTGGCTAGTCGCCGGCAGGGAGCGTAGGGTCGGTGCGAACGGCCGCTTCGTCTTCGATCCTAGTAGGGTCGCCGAGCTGGCCGACGCCCAGACGCCATTCACGACGGCCGACGTGCTGCTCAACTGCTTCACGAACGAGGACGTCATCTGCATCACGAACGAGGCCGGCCAGACCGAAGACGGCAAGTGGTTCCCGGCGTCCAAGGGTATGTTCCTGACCCGCGCCGAATGGATCACCAAGTTCTTCGGCCCGGGAGCCGTCGGTGCCGGCAAGTTCGCTGCTTCGGAGTCCGGGGCTTGGATTCGTATCAACCCATTCACCCCTGACGACTTCACGGGTACGGACGGTGCGGTGTCAGCCTACCGCCATGTGCTGGTCGAGTTCGATAAGAAGCCGAAGGACGAGCAGGTGGCCATCTTCCAGCAGTCGAACCTGCCCATCAGCCTGCTCGTCGACTCGGGCGGAAAGTCCGTCCACGCCTGGGTGCGGGTCGACGCCGAGACCAAGGAGCAATGGGAGGAACGCCGTAATACGGTGTATGACTATCTGGCCGACCATGAGCCTGACCCTCAGAACAAGAACCCTTCCCGCTGGAGCCGTCTGGGGGGAGTCATGCGCGGGGAGAACGAGCAGAAGATCGTGGCGTTCAAGGTCGGGGCTTCCGACTGGGATGAGTTCATGGTCTGGCGGGAAGGTCAGGACTTCCCCGAGGAGGTCACGACCGACGTCCTTGAGAACTACGACGTCCTGAACGACCCGAACACGGTGATCGGTCACGGCCGCTGGTTGCAGAAGGGCGGCTCCCTGCTCATCACCGCGCAGTCCGGCATCGGCAAGTCTTCCTTCGCAATGCAGATGGCCATGTCGTGGGCTTGCGGACGGGAACTGTTCGGCATCCCGGCGAAGCACCCGCTGAAGATGGGCGTCCTCCAGGCGGAGGGCGACGTCGGCGACATGGCTCAGTCCTTCCAAGGCGTCATGTCGGGCATGAGGCTGAACAATGACGAGAAGGCCATGGTCAGGCAGAACCTACACTTCTTCAACGAATCGTCCAAGCGCGGTAACGACATCATCCAGCTCGCCCGTAAGATCATCGTCCGGCACAAACTCGACGTCATCGTGCTGGACCCGTTGATGGCGTACATCGGCGGGAACATCAATGACAACGTCGACGTCACGAACTTCTGCCGTGGGCTGCTGGAGCCTATGCTCAAGGAGACGGGTTGCATCGCCATCCTGATCCACCACGAAGGCAAGCCAAAGGCCAAGGAGGTCACGGACGGCCAGACCTTCTCGGATATCATGTATAGCGGTACGGGGGGAGCGGAACTTGTGAATTATGTCCGCGCCGTGCTGAACATCCGCCGGGAGTCCAAGGACCAGCCGGTGTTCTCCTTCATGCTGTCGAAGCGTGGCAAGGAGGCGGGGATGCGTACCCCAGACGGAAAGCCTACCCTGACCCTGAAACTGAAACACGCCGATGATCGGGTGTTCTGGGAGGTCGCCCCCTTGGCCGGCGGTTTCGAGCTGCTCAAGGTCGGGCAGCAGTTTAGGCACTTTGAGTCCAAGCCGAAGGTCAGCCGGGGGGCTTTGATTGAGGAACTGGTCGCTGACCACAAGTTGAACCGAGACCAGGCGGAGTCCCTTATCAAGGCCATGGTGACCAACGGCATCATGGAGCCTCGGAAGGTCGGCGCGGCCCTGTACTATCAGGGGACGAAGTACGAAAGTTAAAACCCCCCGAGAGAAACCATCGTCGAGAGGGCCGGAGGGTCGTAAAAAAGACTCCCCCGTGCCTTTCGGTAGAGGGGGGAGCCGTTATACCTGTAGCCCTCTGTAAAGCCCCTAGGAAGCCCGTGGCGGGGCTTTCAGGGTCTGGGGTGACTACTTACCCTTGCGGAGCCTAGAAAGGGCGTAGTCGACCAGTTCTGGGCTTGCGTACCCCGCCATGCCGGCGGCGGCATAGGCTAGGGACTCCGACGAGAAGTACCCCTTGATGGCCATGCCAGTCAGGAGGGCGGTCAGGCCGGCCGTGGCGGTGCGACGGGCGATGTACCCTAGGGACTGCTTTTCGGTCGAGCAGAAGTAGCGGACGAGCCAAGAGATTGACCCGATAGCAATGCCGATGCCCACGTCACGAATCTGGACGGGAATGTCGTCAGGGGTAGGGGGGAGGGCGGCACTCACGAAATACGGGGGGGCTTGGCGTTGGGGGTAAGGAGGACTCGGCGGTAACTCTGATCCCAGAGGACGGCGGCTAGGTCTTTGCCTGCGCGGTCGACTTGGGCTTCGGACATCTCGGGGAAGGTCAGGTGGACCTGCTCATGGCAGAGGACTTCCAGTTGCCGTTTGGCACCGAGGCGGGGGTCAATCTCGATGAGACCTTCGCCGATGGTCGCCTGCCCCCATGCCTTCTGCCGGCCGAGCTTAACATAGACCACCTTACTCTTTTGGCGTCGCTTCGTCATGGGAGGGTTTGTTGACCGAGTCGCGCACCTTATCGGTCAGCCACCACAGGCCGAGGCCAGCGGAGATGAGGAGGGTGCCTGCGGCGATGTACTCGAAGTAGGGGGAGTCGATGATGAACGGAATGGAGCCGCAGAAGGCTCCGCAGAGCAGGAGGGGCAGGCCGATGCGTGGGCCGAGGAAGGCGGTGGTCAAGGCACCGATGACGGCGAGTCCTGCACCCGTCATCGTCCAGACGTTATTACTGGCTTCCTGCTTAACACGGACGACCTCCTGCGTTAATTCCTCGATACGCTTGTCCTTCAGGTCGGAGACCCGCTTGGCTTCCTTCTGCTGGGCTTCCATGCTGGCCCAGTCGGCGTTGATCTTGGCGAGGAGTTTCTTGCCGTACTCTTCCGCCGCTTTGTAGTCCTTCTGGTCTGCCTTGCCGGCTCGCTGACGGGCGAAGGCGACGTCGGCCTCGGAGGGGGCGGGGAGGTAGGACAAGGCGACGCCGGTCTCGGCCTTGACGACCTCGGGCTTCTCGGCGTTCTCCCGGGCGACGGCGACGGCGGCGGCTACCCGCCCGTCGACCTTGTCGATGTCCTTGCCGACATTCTCGACGATGTTCTGGTTCGTCGGGGCGTCGGGCTGCTTGGGAATCTCAGCCTGGGGCTTGCTGAACATACTGCACCCCGTGGTCAGGGCCAGCACGGCGATGACCAGAGGGGTACGCACGGTTCACTTGTCTCCCTTGAGAGCGGCCAGCAGGTCTTTGCCCTTGGACTCGACGCCGTCAAGCTTGGCGCGGTTCTTACGGAAGACGAGGATGCCGACGACCAGGCCGACGAGGAATGAGACGATGGCGGTGATCATGTTAATTAAAATACTTAGTAAGCGATTGAAGGAATGATGCCCCATTTGAGACATACAAAGTTCGTCCTAAACTTCCGTCAGTAATGTCGCCATTCCAAATAATCGAACCGGGGTTTTCGTTGTTATTCAGTCCGAACGTATAATTACCGTCCGTAAGATAAAATCCATTTGCGTAAGATCGGATTGCCGCATCCGGCCCCGTATGATATACAGTAGTCTGATTGTAAATAGAATCGTAACTCCAAGAAGTAATGTAGTTAAAGTAATTAAAAATAAACCAAGTCTTGGCTAGGTTTGTATTATCTGGAATTGAACCCGGGTAAGCACCGGCGGTATATTGCGTCGTCCCGTCACCAAACATAATGCCGTTTGAGTCCACCTTCAGCGCGGCGTTCGTGTCCGGGGCGACGCCCACGCCGACCTTGCCGTTCGCATCGACGACGAAGCGAGTAGCGTCCGGGGTCGTGCTATCCTCGACCTCGATGGCGTTGGCGGTTCCCTTCTGGGTCACGCGCAGGGCGGCAAGAGTATTGTTCGTCGTGTCGATGGTCTGCGGAGCGTTAAAGACGTTGCCGTTGCTCAGAGCGGCTAGAACCTTCCATGCTCCCGTGCCGTCACGGAAATTAAGATTTGCACCGCCAGTCGTGATCCACAGGTCTCCGTTAGTGGTCGATGCCACATTCGTTCCGCCGATGCCGACGTTGAGTCCGGCCACGCCCGAGACCGGGGTGAAGTTAGCCTTGCCCGTGAAGGTCGCCCCCGACAGGTTCGCCTTGGCGTTGAGGGCGGACTGGAGGTCAGTCTGCGAGCTGAGAGTCCCGGTGATACCGCCCCAGACCGCACCGCCGGCAGCAGCCGAGTTCTTCCATAGGCCAGAGACCGAGTCGTAGGACAAGACCTGACCGTTGGTCGGAGTCGTGATCAGGACGTCATGGAGTTCGTCGAGTTCGTAACCGTTCTGGACGGCCACCAGAATCGTGCCGAGCGTCGGATGCGAACGGATGCAGATGCCGACATAGACCAGATGCTGCGGAGCGACGGGCTTCGTGGTCGTCCAGGCACCCGGGGTCGTCGGGGACAGGTAAAGTTGGACGCCTTCCGTAAGGGCGGAGGTGTCGATGTTGTCCAGCACACCGCGCACGATGACGAAGCCCGTCCCGTTGTTGGCGATGGCGGTCTTGACGAAGCCCATGGTCTGGGCCGAGTTGGCGTCGTTGTTCGCCTGGGCGAGCGTGACAAGGGGCAGGTTGCCCGTCGCACCGCTGATGTAGACGATGGAGCCGGCGGGGATCGTCGCACCGCTCTGGTTACGTACGAGGACTTCAAGGTTGCGGGCGTTGGCCGTGCCGGCGGCGAGTTCCTGCTGGACGAAGGCCGTGGTAGCCAACTGGGTCGACGACGTAAGGGTCGGCTGGGTCACGCCGATGGTACCCGTGGGCAAGCTCGGGGTGCCGGTGAAGACCTGCGAGTTAATCAGCGCGTAAGGCAGCAGGACGGACGAATTGAACGCCGTGGTCTGAGACGTAGAGTCGGGGAAGGTGATTGAACCGTTCTGAAGGACAAGACCCTGAGTCATGTCCAAGTAGTTCGTCAGGATGCCGTCGCCGATGAAGACTTGATTCTGGGTGAAGCCGGCGTAGCCACCAGTAGCGATGGAGATAGAGTCGAAGTTCGGGTTCGGGCTGATGCTGACGGTCTGGGTGCCAGAGTCGTAGGCCAGCGGTGCGGTGGCTGCGACGACGCCTGGGACGCCTTGGATACCCTGCGGGCCTTGGGGTCCGGGGTCGCCTTGGTCGCCCTTGTCACCTTGGACGCCCTGATCGCCTTGGTCTCCTTTGTCTCCCTTGTCGCCTTGGATACCCTGAATACCTTGGATGCCTTGGATACCTTGGTCGCCTTGGTCACCCTTATCTCCCTTGTCACCTTGGTCACCCTTGACTCCCTGAATACCTTGGATGCCCTGAATACCCTGCGGACCCTGATCGCCTTGGTCGCCCTTCGGTCCTTGGATACCCTGCGGTCCCTGCGGACCTTGGGGGCCAGTCGGGCCGGCGGGGCCAGCGAACTGGACCTCAAAGGCGGCTTGGTCGTTGATGCTGATTGTGAAGGCCATCAGGTAGAAACTTGGTTAGGGGTGACGTTCGGCAGGATTTCAATGCGAACGGTGGCCGAATAGAAGACCTCGGTCGTGTTCTGGTAGAACTGGATATCCCAGTAAGCCGTGCCTGGGTGCCACTCTTGGGTCTGATTGGACGAAACGGTGAAGGTCGTCGGGCTGGTGATCGCCACGTCGAGGTAGTGGAGCTGGTTCCGGGCGTCGCGCAGCGCGGTGACGATGGTCACCCCCGTGAGGGAGGAAGGCCACCCAGCCTCGGGGGTATAGGTACCGGCACCGTTAAAGGTGACCCCCCGTTTGAACTGATGCTGGGTACAGGACATAGGTTCGCCGTTTGGGTTTAGCCGTATGTCAATACCCTTAGAAACCTGTCAATTTGCCGATGTCGTAGATTTCTGTCCCGCCTGGAGGCTGATCGGAAAGGGTCTGTCCGCCTTGATTCTGGTCGTGTGCGTCTGCCGTAATGATAAAAGTGCCGATGTCCGTGTCCAAAGCTTCGCCGACTAGTTGAAGAAAGTCATGGTTGTCTACAGTCTTATATGCCGCATAAAGTATTCCGACGCTAAACCCTGTATAGACGATGCTGGGGTCGGCAGGGTCTTCATTGTTGCTGATAACAAAATACGGAACAGTCCCGAAAGTGTCCCTGCGGAACAGAGACCCGCTATCCCACTTAAAGAACTTGGGCGGGCTTGCAACGCTCAAGGGCCATTGCCTTGAAAACTCTGTATAAGAAGCGTTCCAAGTAAATGCGTTAAGCACAAGCGGCGAGCGCATACTCGCCCAAGTCGGCCCCGATGGGTTGAAGCCACCTACCACCGGCCCTCCGATGCGGACAGGCATCAGACTCCCGCCCAGTAGTAACGGGCGGTTTCAGTTCCAATCTTGAGACGCTCGGCCCAGACAGAGCCAGAGATGGTCTGGTCGATGGTGAAGGTGTCGGGGTCGCCGATGTTCCGCGCCACGCCCATGAGGATGTAGCAGTACTCGTCCGTGTCCGTAAGTGTCGTCTGAGACTGGACAATCGTTGGGTAGTAAGGATTCGTCTGATCCGTGACCGGGAAGACCGGGTCGTTTGACTCGTAGGCTTCCGTACCCAGGCGTAGGTAGATATAGGTGTCCTGATAGATGAGGAAGTCGATGGTCGCCGGCAGCAGCGTACCAGATGCGGGTTCGTCGAACGGAACAAGGTTGTTGACCATACCAGCGCAGACGTTGGCGCGGAACAGGAATCCTTCGCCGCCATCGCTGACCGTGAACGGGTGGAACTGGAACGGGTGTTCGCAGTCGTCCGTAGGGTCGTCCTGAGCCGCGCAGCTCGCCGGGATGAGGTACGAGTAGTTGTACGACGTCCAATCCGCCGGCCCGATGAACTCCTGATACCAGTCTTCTGTCACGGGGGTAATAGCCTCGAAATTAGTCAGGTCGTTTGAATTGATGATGTCTGTCCAGCCTGAGTTCTTGTTCAGGTTGTACGGGTCGTTAGCCTCGTTCAGTTCGTCCTGATTGCAAAGGGTCGTGCCGTTGAACAGGCACGGAATCTGGAGGTCGATAGGGCCAAGGATGTGCTGGTCGATGGTCAGGACGATGCCTCCCGAAGTCGGGTCCAATACCGCCGTCACGATGCCGATCAACTTAACCGAGTAGCCCCACTTGACCGGGTTGAACCAAGTCGTGTGGCAGTTGCCCCAGTCGCCAGACAGGCCGGTCGACGTGGCGTCGTAGCCAGACATCTTCGCCATGTTGGTCTTGTTGACATACTCAGACGGGCCTGTCTCGGAGAAGATCGTGTTCTCGATGGCGTCGCCAGACTTGAAGATAGAGACGAAGGGAACTTCGGCGTTGAGCAGCGCGGAGGTCGTGTCGTCATTCGACTGGTTGATGTCGAACTTGCTGATCGTGACGTAGTAGGTGCCTGCGGAACCGATGTTATAATACCCGTTGGCTTCCATCCAGATGGTCGACGTGTCAGCCCCCTGCGTCGCCGTGACGCCCGTGCCAAGGACAGCAGTCCTGTAGAGCCAAGCCTGACGCTGGTCGCTGTGACCGCCCAGGCGGACCCGGGGCATATTGCTCTGGGTGAAGTTGACTGTCCCCTTGGCCAGCTTGAGCTTCTGGGCGAAGACGCCTGGGCTGATCTCGATGTTGACCACATCTAACTGGTACTGCTGGTAGATTCTTGCGTCGGTATCGCTTGATTCCTGATTGTATACCTGCTGCGGAATACCGTAAGCGACGCCTCCGCCCGTCGACATGAACTGAACGTCGTTCGACATCATCGGACGAGACTTGTCGGCCGAACCAGCCAACTTGTTCAGCGATGACGCAGAAATAGGCTGACCAGCGGCGAAGGAACCGTCAAGCGAACCGCTGTTGAATCCGTTCAGAGACCTCATGCGACCATCGTGGGATACACGTCGGGATCCCAACCAGAGATGCCTGACATGGTGAAGTCCATGCTGATCTTATAGATGCCGCCGAACTGCTCGACCGAGCAACTGGTGATGAGGAAGGTTCGGTTAATCTTGGATTCAAATAGAGACGTATACTGGAAGTTTCCAGAGTACCCGTTATTTTTAGCCAGCTTCTGATATGCTTCAGGCATACCCATGTCAGAGCCGTCGGTGCAATAGCCTACATAAGAAGCAAGATCGAGAGCAGCGACCTCGCTGGCCTGGTACCAAAGACCGCGCAGCGTCAGCGAAGGCTTGTAGTAGTTCTTGATTCCGGCCTTGATGTTAATGTTCCCGGCTGCGTATTCGGCGGCACCTTGATTAGGTAGGAAGCCGACGAACTGCTGGCCCTGCGTCGCACCATTATTGGCCACCTTGGGGGTCCAGAGTGCGCGGTTAGGATTCGTGGCAATATTAGGATCCCAACCAGTAGCCGGCGGGAATCCTGCCAGAACATTGCCTGGAGAAATTGAAATGCAGTTCCTGACCAAGAAATTAGGATGATGCTCGATAGGCTCGGATGCGGTAGCCCCGGTCATCACCATCTGCATATTACTGAACTGTCCGCTATTTACCGTAGGATCAATACCGCAAAAGTCGGCGGTGACGGTAATGACGTTGTTCTTTTCGTAAACGTAATTGGCCTTCCAAAGTTTTAGTTGAGCAAGGCTGCTCGGGGTAATCACTCCGACAAGGCTTTGAAACGTGGTACCCTTGGCGAAGGTTGTGGTGAACCCGGGAATCTGACTGTTCGTCCACTTGAACTTGACTTGAGCTTGGATAAGGCCGAACCCGTCCGCCTCTACCTGCCAGCCTGGCTGGGCGATAGGATTAATGAGGTTACTTCCGTAACCGATTGTGGTAGGAGATGCCATTAGCGGAGAAGGTCGTCAGGGGTACGGGGGGGAGGGGTGTCTTTGGGCTTGGTGTGTTCGGCCGTGGCTTCGGTCGCCGTGGCGATCCGTTCAAGCGGGGAGAAGGCCACGGCTCCGAAGATGTCGCCACCGCCCATCTGCTGCATTTGGGACGCCGCGCCGGCTTCCGCCATGCCGAAAGGGGAAAGGACTTTGCCTTGTCCTTTGAGCTGCTTTTCAATTTCCTTTTTTGCTTCTTCACGCTTGTCTTCGTCAATCTCGTCCAAAACAAATGCAGCGCGTTCTTCGTCTGTCATGTACTTCGGTGCGGCCTTCAATTTTCGAGTAACTTCGTCTTCCAAAGACTCAAAAGGATTCCAAGCACCCGTGCTGAAAAAGTTTGAGAACGAGAACTGTAGTTCCTCGATGAATTCAAAGACCGAACCGAAAAGATTAATCCAGAAGTTGTCCCAAGCCTGGCCCCACTTATCCATGTCCTGTTTTCCTCGCGCCAAGGCACCCACGGCACCGGCGTTGGCTGTGTGGTAACTATCGGCGGCGTCGTCGATGGCCTTGGAGCCGGACTTGATGATCGGGAGCAACTCCTTGAAAGAGTCTCCGAACATCTTCGTGCCGTAATAAAGCAACGTGGCTTCATCCGTGCCAGCGGCATAGGAGTCGGCCAACGCTTTCATCGCAGCCTGATGGTCGAATGTTCCGTCGGCCAGTTCGTCCATTCCGACGCCCATTTTAGCAAGAATATTAGTGACCTCTCCACCCTTGATGCGAGCCTCTCCCATTCGGCGCGTAAACTCTAAGACAGATCGGGACATGGACTCCAGGCTGACTCCAAAAGCCATTCCGATTGATTCCAACTGTCGAACCTGACCAATATCTAACCCGGTAGCCTGAGAAGCAAGTCGGATTTTAAAAGCGTAGTCGGCAGCCTCTTTTACTTTTGCAATTAAAGCACCAATCATTTTGCCGAAGGCATCGACAAAACCACCGATCATCCCCCCGATAGGTCCGGCAATCAGGGTTCCGATTCCTTGACCAGAGCTGAGTTGATCGGCGGCACCTTGGAAAGGATTTTGAGAACCTCCGGCTCCGCCCTTGCCCATATTGCCGATGGACTTGCCGGCTCCAGCCAAGCCCTTCTCCAGCTCAGTCTGGTCTAATCCGATTGTTACTGATAGGTCGGCCATTGCTTAGGGTAGGTTGTTCGCCTTTTTGTAGGCTTCAATACGGGCGTCGAAATTCTCTAAATCTTTTTCCTCTTCGGTCGAGAGGATGGTGATCTTGGCTCCGTTGTAAATCGCGCTGGCAATGGACATCCAGACGGCCTCGCCTTCCGGCATAGTCCAAGCCTCCTCCAGGCTGACGCCGTTACGGCAAAGGCTGGACACGCAGGAAAGCGGGAACGGAATTTCTTCGTATTTCTTCTGATCCTTCTTCTCTTCCTTCTGCCAGAACTTGGGGTATGACAGGGACATCTTGATGGAGCCAAGGATGGTCCCGACGCAGCGCGAGTAATACTTATTGTTGATGGCCATGTAGGCGACGAAGCACTTCTCGATGTAGGACAGCGGACGGGCCATCTCCTGCTTGTCGTAGGTCGACAGAATCCGAGCCGCCATGACGACCTGAACAGGGTCGAACTTTTTGTTCGTTGGGTCTAGGAAAGGCGACTCGATGGCCTCAAGCGCAATACGGTGCCGGAGGCAGAAAGGACGAAGCGTCCTGCCGCACACCTTATCTTGGCGGGGCAGGACGGTCGTGGCCTGTAGATAGCGAGCATCCATTCGGGATGCCCCTCTGTTAGGCGATCTGCTGGTACTTGACGCCCTTGATGGTAACCTTGCGGAAATCCTTATTCGTACCCTTGTCCTCAAGGGACTTCAGAATCCATTGGATACCGAGGTAAGAGAACTGCGTACCAATTTCAGGGGTCGTGCCGGTCTTCAGGACACCGTCGAGGGTGATTTCCTGATAAAGGTCGTCCAGGCGGTCGGTGATGATACGGCCTTCTTCGTCGGAAACTTCGACGTCGAGCTTGAAGCTCTGGGACAGGGAGTCGGACTGGAGGGTCGCATAGGTGACCGTGCCATACAGACCATAAAAATGTGCTACGCCGTAATCAATGGAAGACATTGTCGTATGGGTTTAGCCAAGTGTCAAGGGGCGGGGGGCATGACGCCCCAGAAGGTGTACTCGATGGCGTTGCCGTACCGACGCTGGCTCATGCCTTCCTCGTCATTCTCAATCCACAGGTCGTAGAGCTGGCCGTCCGTGGACACGTTCCACAGGGAGGCGATGCCGGCGACGTCGCGCATGGCTCCGATGACCTCCACGACCCTAGCGCGGTGCGTTTCGAGGGTCTCGTCGTCGGCCGAGGAGTAGACGTAGATTTTGACCACGGCCTTGTAGTTCCCAAGGGTCTGGGAGCCAAGGTCGTCGATGTTGCTGCTCGACTCGGCGTGGATGATGATGATCGGGATGACCCGGAGGTCGTCGGTGACGCCCTTGTTGACCGTCACGCCTGGGAACAGCGGGGTCAGGTACTGGGCCACCCTGTTCTCGATGGTGGTTCGGAAACTGAAGAAGGGAGGGGTAGGCATTATGGTGTATTGGTAAGGGTGAAGCCGCCTTGGAGCCTGCGGATGACATCAATAAGTTTGCCGTGGTTGCGGGGGTGCTGGAGGTGCTTGAGGACGGCCACGCGCATGGCGAACGCCCGGTGGTTCATAGCCATCCGCATGAAGTGGTATCCTTGGCTGTAGTTGCGACCGACGGTGGAGCCAAGTTTGATCACAGGGTCAGGACCACCTAGGCGCGGGGCATATACCGAGGTAGACGCACCCTGATTCATAATCCAGGCGGAAGTAGGCATACGCCCCAGCTTGAGGCCGGCATAGTACCAGCCAGACTTTAGTTTGCCGACGCGCTGCTGGACACGCTTGATGTAGGATTCGACGGGCTTCCAGTTATCGACATACACCTTCTCGGTCTTGGAGGTCTCATAGACCTTATACGACGGCTTTCCGCGCCGCTTTTCGTGGATGCTTTGGATTGCTCCCGTGGTAGTACCCATGAGGAACCGGGTCTTGGGGGTGCCTTTCTTGGATTCGACCTGCTTGAAATATTCAAACTCGCCCTGACCCATGATGCGTCCTCGGTCAAAATTCTTGAAAACGAAGTCAGGGTAATGGGGAGGGGGTAGTTTGATCTTCTCGTTTACCCATGCCGAGAAGACTCCCAGATTGCCATAGCCAGCGACGCCGGCGGCAGGAGCCTGGGCAAGCGGAGCAAAAATCTTGCGGACGTCACGGCTGACTGCGTCCTGACCCTTCTTCTTGGCCTTGTTGCCGAAGCCCCCCTCCCCGCCCTTTCGGATCGTAGGAACCTTGCCTGAAAACGGCGGGGTGAAGTCGCACATATCCTGCGCAAACAACCGGGACTGCTGCTTCACGATTTCCTCGGAAGACTTACGCATGACCAACTTGTAGATGGCCAGATGCTGGGCGAACTGCGTGTAGTCCACCTTGACGCCCTTGGCGACTTGGACCACCAAGGCCATTACTGTACCTTGGTCTGAACCTTGACGATCACCCAGGCCGACGGGGTGCGGTCCGTCACGGTCATAATGCGGAACTCCTGTCCGCCATAGGCCACGACATTCCCGAACGCAATCAGCCCCGGATTGGCCAGAGCGTCGGCGCGGAGGAACTTCATGTCGAAGGAGGTCTGGTTCAGGAAGCCGCCCGTCTCCAAGTCCTGCATGATCGCCGGCTGCGTCATTAGGGCGTTAAGGGCTACTGGGGTGCCGCCTGGGACGTTCTTGACGGTCACGGCCTTGGGAATCTCGGAAAGGATTTCCGAGGCGTCTACCGCCCATTCGTCCGTGATTCCCGACATGGGTTTAGCCCATTGTCAAAATAAGAAACCCTCCCCCCATGGCGTGGGGAGAGGGTCTCGCATTGTCGCTTTGGGGGATTTTAAACTCCCCCTAAAGATTACGACGTGAAGGCGATGCGCTGGAGGGCGTTCGGGTTACCGACAGCCGAACCAACGAGCCAGAGGGCAGACATATTGTGCTTACCAGCCTGCCAGTTGTACCAGTAGCGGAGAGCGAAGGAGAACTTGCTGTCCGGATCCTGAACAACCATCTGTTCGCCACCGCCGGTGGTCGGGGTAGCGGGAACACGGGTCACGATGACGAGACCTTCCTTGCAGGAGGCGACGCCGTTGAGACCTTCGGTGAAGGGCGTACCAGAGACGGGGAAACCGTTGTACTCGGAGACGGAGAAGCCGTGGAGCTGCTTGCTGATCGAGTTGTTCTGGATGACGTCGCTGTTGCCGTAGGAGAACGTCTGGGCGACAGACGGGTCTTGGACGAGCTGGCCCATGGCGTCCGGGCTGATGAGCAGCTTGCGGCCGATGTGAGGCAGGTTAGCCTTGGTCAGGTTCTTGGCGGCGTTGGCCACGGCGATGCGGGTGAAACCGCTGGTCGCGCCGGAGTAGGCTTCGTTGGCGAAGTTGGCGGCGGTCACCTTGGACAGCACTTCGTCGAACAGGGACTTCTGGACGGCGTTGGCAATCGGGGCGAAGAAGAGGCGACGGAGGCGTTCCAGGCTAAGGGTGGACGCTTCGTAGTCGGTGAAGGCGACGTCGACATACTTGAGGTCGGCGATGGTCACCGGGACGTCGGTCGAGACAGCGTCCGAGGGGACGAAGCCGTTGGCGGCGTTGAAGGTGGTGGCCGTGAAGGAGCCAGCGTAACGGGTGTGAACCGTGGTGCCGCGCTCGGCGACGTAGTTACCGAAATCGGTGACGGCGATTTCCGTCAGGGGAACGAGTTCGGGGACGAGGGTGCGGAGGGACTCTTCAGCGACGAGCTGGAGGGTCAAGCCGCCAATGCTGTTAGACATAGTGGTGTATTAGTGGGGGGTTGAAAAGGATTAGCGAAGGCCGGCGGAGCGAAGGATCGCCACACGGTTCTTGCTGTAGAAGTCGGAAGCGGCCTTGCCGTCCTTCTGCTTGAGGGCCACCCATTCCTGCGTGATGTCCTCGTCGCTCTTGGAGGCGACAGCGGCTTCGGCGGGGGTGACCTCGACGGGCGTCACGCCGACGGAAGCGGCGATGGCAGCGGCCTTCTTGCCGGCGGTTTCCTGCGAGGAGGCGATCTCCTTGGCCTGGGCTTCGGCCTTGGCGCGAAGTTCATCGGCGGCGGCGAGCTTGGCAGACAGGTCAGCGACCTTGGCGGAGAACTCGGCGAGCGAAGCGTCCTTGGCGGACATCGCAGCGGTCATTTCTTCGACCTTGGCGGACAGGGAGGCGACTTCGCCGGCCTTGGCTTCGACCTCGGCGGTCTTGCCGGTGAAGGCTTCTTTCAGCGAGTTCAGGCGTTCTTCGAGCGTCATGTTGGTTTTAGCCAAGTGTCAAGCCTTGGGCTTACAGTCGGTGTCGACGGGGGGGCATCCGTCGTCGGGGATTTCGGGTTCTTCTTCGTCCTCATCGGACTCCGAACCGTCTTCTTTTTTCTTTTTCTTCTTTTTCTTCTTCTTGTCGTCCGAGATCGGTGCGACGCCGTCTTCGTCGTCACCCTGTTCGGGCGAGACATCAGCCGCTTGGGCGTAGCCGGCGGGGCCGGTCGAAGGAACCTGCTTCTCCGCGCGTTCGTACTTGGCGTACTCCTCGGGGGAGATGGCCATCAGGAGATCGTCAAAGGTGTTCAGCAGCCCGGAGATAAGACCCTTCTCGGCGGCTTTTTTGCCAGACCAGCATTGACCCTGCATATCGGCTTCGTCGGCGTAGGAGCGGACGGCCTTGACGTCGCTGATGAACCAGGCGTGGGTCTCGTCGACGTCGTCTTGGAAGAGTTTCCGCTGCTCGGGGGTCATCGACGTGCCGGCGAAGCCAGCACCCTTTGCCCAGCCAGCCTTGATAAGGTCGACGCTGATGCCTTCTTCGGCGTAAGCCGCCTTCATGTCGTAGATCGGGATGTAGACGCCGATGGAGCCGACCACGGAGGACGGGCTGACATAGACCTCGTCGCATTGGCTCATAAGCCACATGGACGCAGAGCAGGACTGCTTGCAGGTCCAGCCGACGGTACGCTTTTCGCAGGCGCGGATACGGGCGGCAAGTTCAGGGACGCCGGTGACGGTGCCACCAGGCGAGTCGAAGTCGAAGATGATTACCTCGACCTCGGGGTCACGATGGGCTTCCTCAAGCATTTCCTCGACGTCCTCGACGTCGGTCGCACCCATCATCTTTTCCAGCTCGGTGAGTCCAGAGCCGATGACGCCCTTGACCGGGATGATCGCCAAGTCACCCGACTTGACCAGCATCGGGCGGGGGCCGAAGAGCATCTCCATCATGTCCTCGATGTCGCCGTTCGCCTTCAGGTCGGCGGGGGAGATTTCGGCCACCTTGTCGAGGTAAGCCTTGGCCTTCGCCGGCTCGATGAGGATCGGCGCGAAGGTCTTGAAAGCGTTGGAAAGGGAATACATTGGTTATTCTTTGGAAGTTTCTTCGTCGTCCGGGTCGACGTCATCGACCACGACTTTGTCACCGTCGTCCATGAACGTCTGCTTCTGCTCTTCGCCGACGGAGGCGTTGATGTCGGCGGGGGCGACGTTCTGGGGCTTGTAGAGCATCGACAGCGGGACGTCAAACTCCTTGGACAGGTCGAGGAGGTAACGCTTCTCGGCGGCGTTGGCTCGCATCTGTTCCTTCGGGTCTTCGCCCTCTTCCAGATAATTCTGGGTAAGCGTCTTGAGGCCGGACTCGATGTCCTGACGGTTCTGCTGGGCGTCACGGCCGGCGTCGACGGTGACCTTGCGGGGGGTCGTCCACGATACGTTCGTCCATGCTTCGGTGGGGCGGAGGAAGCCGTCCTTGATCGCGCAGCCGATGACATAGCCCCAGACGGGGGTGAGGAAACGCTGGACCATCACCTGCTGGCGATGGGAGAACTTGCGGTCGGCCTTGGCGACCACGAAACGCATGACCGCGCCGCCGGCTTTGGTCGGGTTCGCCGTGAATTCATACGGCAGCATACCCGCCAGCGAGTCACGCTCAAGGTGTTCGATGAAGCCGTCAAAGGTCTTGTTCGGGCGGTTGGACTCAAAGGACTCCAGGCGTTCTCCGGGGGCCAGAGCCAGCACCTTGCCACCGAGGAAGGTCGAAGCCTCGCTCGGGTCGGTCATGCCGTCGCCGTAGTCCTGCGGACGCATACCGAACGCCTCGAAATCGGACTGGCTACCGTCGAAGTTCGGGTTCTCACGGGTGATCGTGCGCGTGATGTCCGACGCCGTCTTCACGGCGAGCTTTTCGAGGGACAGGATTTCCAGCATATCGACCAAGTTATTGATCGAGTGCTGGAGGGGGCTGTATGCTCGCGCACCCGAAGCCAGCTCGGGTTCGTACAAGTGGAGGACCGCATTGGCCGGGACGAGACGGGAAGACCCATCCGACCGAATGACGTTATATGAAATCGGCTGACCATACGGTCCAAAGAGGATACCGTCGACCATCCCAGGCGGGACTTCGTTGTTCGACGAGTTACCGACCCGGTGGCTTTCGATGACCTGAAGGCGGGGTTCGCCGCCGGGGCCACGGGTCTTGATGATGAAGCACTCGCCGTCACGATCCATCAGGCGGCAGCAGATGTGCTGAAGTTCAAAGAAGGAAAAGCGGCCGGTGATGTCGCAAGCCCGCGCACCCCATTGCTTGAAATACGCCTCGGCTGCGTCATCCCACATCTCGTCGCCCGACTGAGCCTGTGCCTTGATGCCCGAGCCGACGGTGTAGAGGGCCATGTCGGACAGTACCTGACGAATCAGACCCGCATTGAGTTCCAACCAGCGCATCTTGCGCGTGGTCTCCATGCGGTCGAAGACCGTCATGGTCTTCTTGAAGTCCTGCGGCCACGAAGACCAAATCCAAGAACGCTTGTTGCTGAACTTGGCGGACTCGAAATTGGAGAAGATGCCCGGACCAGAGCCGCCGCCAGACGCCTGCTTCAGCGGAACCGGCGAAGCGGCTCCCTTGGGCAGTTTAGGGGCTTTCACCTGCGGAACCGCAGGCTTCTTGGTCTTTTTGGGTCGCATCAGAGTCCTCGGAAGTTGTTAAGCATATTGATCACCCGGACACGGTCGACGGCACCGTAGGTCTGGGGGTCTTTGACCATCAGGGCGTAACGGGCCTCCACAAGGACGGTCGAGATGTCCATGGGGAACGATTTGACGACGCTGGTGCCGGAGTCGGAGTACTCCATCATGGTCTTCCCCTGCTTCAGGAGTTCTTTCGCCTTGGCGACAATCTCAAGGATGTCGCAAATATCGAAAATAAGGAAGATACCTTGGGGACGCGCCATTTGCGTTTAGCCCTGTGTAAAAGGGCCGTCCTGCCCCCCCATGCAACGATCCACAAGAGCCACCCGTGGTTTTTTCCTGAAGGGCAGGACGACTTGAGTTGAATGTGCCGACCAGGCGGAGGTCGTCAAGCGGTTTCTTCCTCGGCCTTCTCGTCAGGCTTTCGGTCCTCGGGTTTGCCGTTGCGGTTCTTGCCACGGCCGATGAGCTTGGCCATGAGGGCGGGGAGCATCCCGATGACCTCGGCGTCCCATAGGTGGTTCGCACGGTCGCCAATGGGCAGCCAGACGGCTTGGCCGTTGGCTTGGCGGGTGCGATGCTCGGACTGCATCTGCTTGCGATACTCCTCGCCGGCGTCCTCGGGGTAGGTGTGGTGGCCTGCGCGGCGGAGGCGGGTCATGGAGTCCTTGAAATACAGGTTTGAGAACAGGTACAGTTTGCAGGACGTCTGGCCGACTTGGATCACCTTGGCCCGGGCGTAGGGGCGGTAGGCCACCTTGATGCCGTAGGGAGTCTGGATACGCCACGGGAACTCGTTCTGACCTGACCCCTTGGTGGCGTTCCAGGCGAACTTCGCGCACATACGGTACACCGTGTCGGTGTTCGGGCCGTCGCCCGAGTCGACGAACACGAATGAGTCCAGCACCTCCAGTTTCTTCTGGGCTTCGCGCAACTGCTCTTCGGTGTCGCAGTATCCCCATTGCACCATGCGGGACTTGCCGTCGATGGCCCAGCCACGGACGACCCAGTAGAAGCCCTTACGCTGCACGTCCACCGCCATGAATCGGAGTTTGGCGAACTGCTTGGCTTTCTTGTACTCGTCCCTGAAGGGAGGCTCGGCGAGCTTGCCGTCGACCATGTAGCCCTCTTGTTCCCACAGATCGAGCATCTTGTAGCCCTGCGGCATGACTTCGCCTCCGCCGTCGTCCGGGTCGTCCGCCCAACTGAGGGCGAGACGCTTCTGCTTGAACTCCCGGCGCGAAACCTCGTCACCGTGTTCCTCGAAAGCCTGCTTCGCACGAATGGCCATCTCTGCTAGTTTGCCCCAGTCCAAGCCCCATTGAGCGCAAAGCGAATTCCAATGGAAGCCGACGACGCCCTTCGGGGCGTTCTGGTTCATGGGGATGTACTCGCCGGTCAGGTTCAGTTCGGCACGGACTTCAAACGAGTCACGGTAGCGGTGCTTGCAGGACTTGCACTCGTAGGTGCAGCCGGCTTTGACCTTGTCCAAGTTCCAGCCGTTCGGCTCCTTGGCGTCTTCGGGGTAGATCAGTTGCTCCCACTCCCATGCTTGGCGCGTACCGCATTGCGTACACTTGAACGTCCACTCCCGGCGGTCGGACTGGTTCCACAGGTCGGTGATGTCGTCGCCTTCGACGCCGCCCTGCGAGACGAGCAGCGACTTGCCCTGCCAGATGAACGCCGTGCGACGGGCTAGGGCTTCGTTCAGGTGACCCTTCGGCCAGAGCCAGACTTCGTCACCGCCGAGGAAACGGATCGAGCGACGCTGGAGGTTCTTCTTGTTGTTCGCACCCAGCACCCAGACGGTGTTACGCTCGAAACGGGTCTTCTTCCATTGGTTGCGTTCGGCGTCGGTCAGCTTGGCCAGCGTCGCCGGCGTGGCTTCCCACATCGGACGCAGTCGGTCCTTCTGCCAGTCCTGTGCGTTGTCGTCGACGTCCTGCAAGAGCAGCGTCGGCCCGGGCGACCGGGCGGGGATGAAGGTGGACCACAGTTCCAGCAGGGAGGACTTGCCCATCTGCACCGCGCCCATGACGACGACAGTGGTGATCTCAGGGTCGGTCAACGCCCGGAGGATGGGTGCGAGGAACGGCGTGGACTCGACTCGGAACGGACCGGGCTGCGGCGAGCCTGGGACTTCGCGCACGTTCGCTTCCAGCCATTGCACGATGTCGCCTTCCGGGTCGGGCGTCATCATCGCACGGATGTGAGCCTCGAAAGTATCGACTGTGTGCGGGTCGATAATCACTCGACTTCGTCGACGCCGTCCTCTTCGGCCTGGTCGACCTCGATGGGGTCTTCGGTGTCCGTCTCCTTCACCACGGCCTGCTCGGCGTAGCCGGCGGCGGACGACAGACGCTCAAGCATCTTCTTCACCTCGTCGTCGATGGCCTTCATCGCCCGTCCCGGGTTGTCGGGGTTTACCCTCGACGCCAGTTTCGTGCCGAGCTGCGTGACCTCTTCACGGACTTGCGCGAACACTCGTCCGAACCTTTCGATGGCGGTCTGGGTGCGGATGTACTCACGGCTGGCAATCTGCCGTGCCTGGAGTTCCTTCTCCAGCGTGACGAGCGTCTTCACCAACTTGTCGTAGGTGGCGTAGGACTTGCTGGCGTCGGGCGAGTTCGACGCAAGGTCGTCGAGGTACTGCTGGTAGGCCAGAGCCTTGAGTTCGCGCTGACGTTCGACGGTCTCGTTGAAGTCCTTGTCGGGACGCACGGCGGAACCCATGCGGCCGGCACCCTTCGCCATGTACCAAGCCTCGGCGGACTCGATGGAGTCGATGGGCATCCCCTGCGTGATGAACTTGTTGATGGCCTGCTTGGTGACGCCGAAGCGGCCGGCGAGGTCGATGGGTCTGACCTTTTCGCTCATAGGTTTTTCAGTATGTATACCAGAGTTGCCATCCCGATGAATACGGCGATTACTCCTGAGACCTTCCATGCGAAACTGAAACGACGATGATATGCGGCATCGGCGTCAATCTGTTCGTAGACGGCCTTCGGAGTGAAATCGATAGGGTTCCTCATCGAAGTTTCTTCCTCCGGGCGACGGAGAGTTTGGCACAGGCGGAGTCGGACTTCATGTACAGCGACGGCGGCAATTTCAGGTTACGCTGGATCGTCTTCACTCGGGCGGAGATCGCAGCGCGGGTAAGTTTGTGCTGATTGGCCAGAGCGGTCATGGTGGGCAGACCAGGCATCCCGAGGGCGAGCTTGATGCAGGTTCCGTGCAGCCTGACTTCCGCACACGGCGAAAGGTCGATGACGGCGATCACCTTGCGGAGGATGTCCAGCACGTCGTCCTGACTGAAGAACTTCTCGCTCATCTCCGACCAAGTCCTTTCGCGCTGTTCCCATCTAACCGCTGCCAGCCGATTAATGTCGTACCCCTCTTGCTTCGGCCCGGACCCGTCTTCGTCTTGTACAGGCTCTCCGCCGAAG
>Ga0209358_10000437_pt1 | contig 36523 bp, 35 predicted proteins | sample LauGreFa1BDMLBSN_2_FD_187574 | JGI IMG/M metagenome (GOLD analysis project Ga0209358, IMG submission 187574) | Freshwater lake microbial communities from Lake Michigan, USA - Fa13.BD.MLB.SN (SPAdes) (version 2) | ecosystem: Environmental > Aquatic > Freshwater > Lake | place: Lake Michigan, USA... | reverse complement strand
AGGCCGGATGACGATCACGCCCGATGGCGGCGAAGCCGTCAAGCTTGGCCCCGGCGATGCGTTTGTGGTCGAGGCGGGATTCAAAGGGCTTTGGCAGATCGACGAAACGATCCGCAAACATTTTGCGATCAAGCTGAAATAAGCACGCTTTGGTGCTCAGGCCGCTGTCGTGGCCCGGGTATTATGTTTCAGATAACCCTCAGCTTCCGATTTCATACGTGTCATTAGAATGAGCTTGTCGTCGCGATACACGACATAATATTGCGTGCCATCAGTGAGACGTCGAATGACCACTTGATACATCTGATATTCTCAACAATTGCCCTGTCGTGCCGACCGTCAAAACACCGAATCGCCACGAGATATACATACACCCAATTCGGGTAAACCTTGTCTTAAGATTACTCCCTTTCCTCAAAATCGAACGAATTATTGTTGCTACTTTGTGACGCGCCCCGCGATAAGGCCCTCACCTGTCTGTCAATATCGGCGAAACCGCTTCAACGCACCACCAACGCGGCCGTCCTGAACGGAACGAGTGCGCTGTCGGCATCAGCTCTTTCGAATTCGGCTTGTCGAAAACACCCAGAACAAGGGCCACAACGGGATTATCGTCAATGGCGCCAATGGTACTGCCGCATTTTGAACAGAAGGCGCGGCTTGAGTAATCCGACGATCGAAAAGTCGATGGTTCCCCGCCTTCGCCGGTCCACGTCACCGACTCCTTCGGAAACTCAACCCAACAGACCGTCAGGGCACCGCTATGACGTTGGCACATTTTGCATGAACAGGTGTGCGGCTTCAGGGCTGGCCCGACAGCCGAGAAACGCACTTGACCACAGAGACATCCACCGTCGTAGTTTTTTGCTTTTGGCACCTGATTCCCCCTCCCTTTGCTCAAGCGCGAACCCGCCCCACCTCAATCGGCAATTCGGCCAAACATTCACCTCGTCGTCAGCGTCCGCGAAACCGCATCCGCCCACCCCTTGAGGAGGTCCGCCCGCGGAGCCGCGTCAAGCGTTGGCGAAAAGCGCTTTTCTAGTCGCCATGTCGTCGCAAATATGCCCGGTTCCGGATAGATCCCCGCTTGCAAACCGGCGAGATAGGCCGCGCCGAGCGCCGTTGTTTCCTTCACCTCGGGCCGGTCGACCGGCGCACCCAGAATGTCGGCAAGCCGCTGCATCGTCCAGTCAGACGCCACCATGCCGCCATCGACACGCAGAACCGTTTGCGCGCCCTTGGCCCCCGGCCAATCAGCCCGCATCGCAGCCAACAGATCATGCGTCTGGAAACACACCGCCTCGAGCGCCGCGCGGGCGAATTCCCGTGGTCCCGTATTGCGCGTCAGTCCGAACATCGCGCCGCGCGCGTCCGCATCCCAATAGGGCGCGCCGAGACCGACAAAGGCTGGCACGAGATAAACCTGCTGCGCCGGGTCGGACTCAGCCGCCATCGGCCCCGTCTCCGCCGCGTTCTGGACCAGATGCAACCCGTCCCGAAGCCATTGCACCGCTGCACCGGCAATGAAAATCGAGCCCTCAAGCGCGTAAGTTCGCCGCCCCTTCAACTGGTAGGCAATGGTGGTGAGCAGACGATTGCGCGACGCCAGCGCCTGATCACCCGTATTCAGCAGCGCGAAGCATCCTGTGCCATAGGTCGATTTCAACATGCCCGGCTCGAAGCACGCCTGCCCCACAGTCGCCGCCTGCTGATCACCGGCAATCCCGCGCACCGCAATCGCACCGCCGAACAGATCCGGCAAAGTCAGGCCGAACTCCGCCGACGAATCGCGCACCTCGGGCAGCATCGCCCGCGGCACGCCGATCACCTCGAGGAGCGCATCATCCCACGCGCCTTGGTGGATATCGTAAAGCAAAGTGCGCGACGCATTCGTCGCATCAGTGGCATGCACGGCGCCGCCGGTGAGACGCCAGAGCAGGAAACTGTCCACGGTTCCAAAGGCGAGCTCGCCCTTTTCCGCCCGCGCCCGGGCGCCGGGCACATGGTCCAGAATCCACGCGATTTTCGTGCCCGAAAAATACGGATCGAGCAGAAGCCCGGTCTTTTGCGCCACAAGCGGTTCATGCCCCTCAGCCTTTAAAGCCGCACACCTTTCCGCCGTGCGCCGATCCTGCCAGACAATCGCCCGATAGATCGCTTTGCCGGTTTTGCGATCCCAGACAAGCGTCGTTTCGCGCTGGTTTGTGATCCCGATCCCGGCAAGGTCTGAAGCCGTCACACCCGCTTTCGCCATCGCCTCGCGGCAGACGGCCAGCGTCGTGTCCCATAAATCCTCGGGCTCGTGCTCGACCCATCCCGATGCGGGAAAATGCTGAGGGAATTCCTGTTGCGCCACCGCTATAATCGCGGTGTTAGCGTCAAAGATAATCGCGCGTGACGAGGTGGTTCCTTGATCAATGGCAAGAATATGTGACACGATACAATCTCCCCAAATGGTCGGCCCGGTCTGTCATGGGCCTGAATGATGTTCGCTTTTCATTTTCGGTTCGCTCAATTAGAACAGTACGGGAAGAAAACGCAAGGTAAGGGCTGAACAATGGATCATAGCAGCGACCGCCAGCACGAGATCATCACGCTTGCCCGCAACACCGGCCGCGTCATGGTCGACGACCTTGCAACCCGTTTCGATGTCACCCCCCAAACCATCCGGCGCGATCTGAACGATCTCTGCGAACGCCGGCTGTTAAGCCGCATCCATGGCGGTGCCATTATCGCCTCGGGCGTCAATAATGTCTCCTATGATGCAAGGCGCTTCGTCGCCCATGTCGAAAAACAGGCCATCGGTGTGGCCGCCGCCGCCCTCATCCCGAGCGGTGCCTCCCTCTTCATCAATATCGGCACGACCACCGAGGAAGTCGCAAAAGCCCTGTCGGGCCATGATGATTTGCTCGTCATCACCAATAATATGAATGTTGCGACGCTGCTCTATCCCAACCCAAAAATCGAGGTCATTATTGCCGGTGGGCCCGTCCGCCGCTCGGATGGCGCGATTGTCGGCGAGTCGGCGGTCAGCTTCATCGAACAGTTCAAAGTCGATTACGCGGTCATCGGCGCATCCGCCATGGATGAGGAAGGCGCGCTTCTCGATTTTGATTACCGCGAGGTCCGCGTCGCCCGCGCTATCATCGGAAACGCCCGCAACGTGATTCTCGTCGCCGACCGGCTGAAATTCGAACGTTCGGCGCCTGTTCGAATCGCACATATTTCGAATGTGGATTATTTTGTCACGGATCAGATCCCGTCACCGCATTTTGGCGCGCTTTGCACCGAAAATGGCGTCAAAATGATCGAAGTCGGTCGTTCTTCCGAAGAAATCTGACACTCCAAAAATCATGCGCACCCGCTGCGCTTCGCTCTTGTATTCGGTTTTTTTTCGTTTAAATCTAATCGAACATTCAAATAACGCTTTTTAACAACGGAAAAGGGAGCGCACGCTGGACCAGCTGACTGTCGATATTGCCATTATCGGTGGCGGCATTAACGGCTGCGGCATTGCGCGGGATGCGGCGGGCCGTGGCCTGTCCGTCTATCTCTGCGAGCAGAATGATCTGGCAAGCGGCACCTCGTCCTGGTCGACCAAACTAATCCATGGCGGGCTGCGCTATCTCGAACATTACAAATTCCGGCTCGTTCGCGAAGCATTGATCGAGCGTGAAATCCTCTGGCGACTTGCACCGCACATAATCTGGCCTTTGCGGTTTGTGCTGCCCCATCACAAGGGATTGCGGCCTGCATGGCTCCTGCGCCTCGGCCTGTTCATCTATGATCATCTCGGCGGCCGCAAACTCCTGCCTGCCACGCGCACGCTCAGCCTGAAGCGCGATCCCGCGGGCGTTCCGCTCAAAGAGGCTGGCGGTATCGCTTTTGAATATTCCGATTGCTGGGTCGAGGACGCGCGCCTCGTCGTACTCAACGCGATGGATGCGCGGGAACGCGGCGCGATCATCGAAACACGCCATCGCCTTGTCAGCGCCGACCGGGCAGACGGCCTCTGGTCGCTGATCATCGAGGATACGCGGTCCGGTGCCCGCAAGACAATATCCGCCCGCGTGCTCGTCAATGCCGCGGGGCCATGGGTCGGGGATGTCCTGTCCGGCAAGGTCCGGTCGAACACCACGGCAAAAGTCCGCCTCGTTCAGGGGTCGCACATTGTCGTGCGCAAAGTGTTCGAGCATGATCGCTCATATATTTTCCAAAATCAGGATGGCCGGATCATCTTCGCCATTCCCTATGAGCGCGATTTCACCCTCATCGGCACGACCGATCGCGATTATCAGGGCGACCCCGCCAAAGTCGTCGCGACCGACGAGGAGATTGCCTATCTCTGTGCTGCCGCCAGCGAATATTTTTCAAAACCCGTCCAGACATCCGACGTCGTCTGGACCTATTCCGGCGTTCGCCCACTCTATGATGACGGCGCGTCCAAGGCGCAAGAGGCAACGCGGGATTATGTGTTAACGCTCGATGCCCCGGGCGACAAAACCCCGCTACTGTCGATTTTCGGCGGCAAGATCACGACGTATCGCCGTCTGGCCGAAGCCGCTCTCGAAAAACTCGCGCCCTTTTTTGCGCCCGGTATCGCGGAAAAGAAGGGCTGGACCGCCGAGGCCCGCTTGCCTGGCGGCGATTTTCCGCAAGAGGAGTATGACGGACTTGTGAGCCAATTGGCACGCGACCATTCTGGCATTTCGCGCCCGCTGATCGCCCGCCTCGTCCGCGCCTATGGCACGCGGGCAACTGACATTTTGAAAGACGCGAAAAGCGAGCAGGACCTCGGCACGCTTTTTGGTTCAAACTTGACGCAACGTGAGGTTCAGTATCTGATAGCAAATGAATGGGCCCAAACCACGGAAGACGTGCTTTGGCGCCGGAGTAAACTTGGCCTGAAAATGTCCAAGAGTGAAGTAACAGTTCTCGATGCGTACATGCAGTCCGAACATCTCAAGATACAGAGGGGTGTTGAATTGGGAGAGCGCACCGAATGACCCTTGTTCTTGATACAATTTCCCGCTCAGTTGCGGGAGAGGTTCATTCTTCCAATATCAGCCTCACGCTTCAACGCGGCACGCTGAATGTGCTCCTCGGGCCAACGCTTTCCGGCAAAACCTCGCTGATGCGGCTCATGGCAGGGCTCGACAAGCCCGATTCCGGACGTCTCTCCGTTGATGGACGCGACGTGACGGGCGTTCCGGTCGGTCGCCGCAATGTCGCGATGGTCTATCAGCAATTCATCAATTACCCGACGCTTTCGGTCTTTGAGAACATCGCCTCGCCGCTCCGCGTCGCCCGTCTTGACCGCAGCGAAATCGACAGCCGTGTGCGCGACGCCGCCCGCTTGCTGCGGCTTGAACCGATGCTGGACCGCACCCCCGCCCAGCTCTCCGGCGGCCAGCAGCAACGTACAGCAATAGCCCGCGCCCTCGTCAAACGGGCCGATCTCGTTCTGATGGACGAGCCGCTTGCCAATCTCGATTACAAGCTGCGCGAAGAATTGCGCGAGGAATTGCCGAAGATTTTCGCCTCATCCGGTGCGATTTTTGTCTATGCGACAACCGAGCCGTCCGAAGCACTTCTGCTTGGCGGCAATACCGCGACGCTTTCCGAAGGGCGCGTCACGCAATTCGGCCCGACGCCGCACCTCTATCGTGATCCGTTTGATCTCGCCACCGCCGAAGTCTTCTCGGATCCGCCCCTGAACACGCTCACAGCAGAAAAACGCGGGTCCGACTTTGCGATCCAAGGTGCGCCCGATCTCGCTGCCGCGGGTTTGCTCGCGCGTCTTGGCGACGGACGTTACACGCTCGGCTTCCGCGCGCATCATCTCGAACTGACGAAGCCCGTCGCGCCTGCGCTGGAAATCGCCGGCACGGTTTCAGTCTCGGAAATCACCGGCTCGGAAAGCTTCATCCATCTTGCCATGCACGGCCATAATTTTGTAGCCCTCACTCAGGGCATCCACCGGCTCGAAATCGGTGAAGCACTCACGGGCTATGTCGATCCCGCGCACCTCTTCGCCTTCGACCCGTCGGGCCGCTGCGTGATGGCCCCCGCCTCCATGCAGGGAGGTGCCGTCGCATGACATCGATCATTCTTGAAAATCTCGCCCATGCCTACCGGCCCAACCCGTCATCACCCGCGGACTACGCCCTGAAACAGGCCACCCAAATCTGGGAGAGTGGCGGAGCCTATGCGCTGCTCGGCCCGTCGGGATGCGGCAAGACAACCTTGCTCAACATTATTTCCGGCCTCGTCATCCCCTCGCAAGGCCACGTTCTGTTTGACGGGAAAGACGTGACACATCTCCCCACCGAACAACGCAACATCGCGCAGGTCTTCCAGTTTCCCGTGATTTACGACACGATGACCGTGCGTGAAAACCTCGCCTTCCCGCTCCGCAACCGCCGCGTGCCTGAACCGCAGATCACCGCCCGCGTCGCCGAGATTGCCGCACTCCTCGATCTCACCGCCGATCTTGACTACAAGGCCAAGGGCCTCACCGCGGACTCGAAACAGAAAATCTCACTCGGGCGCGGCCTTGTCCGCCCCGATGTCGCGGCGATCCTGTTCGACGAACCGCTCACCGTGATCGACCCGCATTTGAAATGGGAACTGCGCTCGAAGCTCAAGGAAATCCACCGCAAGCTCGACGTCACCATGATCTACGTCACCCATGACCAGACCGAAGCCCTGACATTTGCCGACAAGGTCGTTGTCATGTCGGACGGCGAAGTGGTTCAAACCGGAACGCCGGAGGAACTCTTCGAGCGCCCCGCCCACACCTTTGTCGGCCATTTCATCGGCTCGCCCGGCATGAATATCCTGCCCTGCACCGTCAGTGGCACCAATGCCGTTGTGGACGGTCGCACCATCGCTCTGGGTGCAGCCTATGCGCCGCCTGCAGGAGCGCGGATCGAACTCGGCATCCGCCCCGATTTCGTGCATCTCGCACCGCACGGCACAGGTTTGCCGGTCACGATCGAGCGGATCGACGATCTCGGTCGCCACCGCATCGCCCGGGTTCTGCTCGATGGCCGGAAAATGGCAGTCACTGTTCCAGACTCGGTGTCAATCGGCGGGGATCAGGCTTCCATCACCATGCTTGCCCACCGGATCGGCATTTTTGCCGACGGGCATCGGCTCAACCCCGCTGCGAAGGAGGCGTGACAATGGAAAAGCCATTCAACAACCGCGCCTGGTTCATGGTCCTGCCGGTCTTCATCATCGTCGCCTTTAGCGCCATCCTGCCGCTGATGACGGTAGTGAACTATTCCGTGCAGGATACGTTCGGCAATAACCAGTTTTTCTGGAACGGCATCGGCTGGTTCAAGGAATTGCTCGACCCGAGCAGTGAACTCGGTGGCCGCTTCATCGATGCGATGTTCCGGAATTTTCTGTTCTCCTTCCTGATCCTCCTGATCGAAATTCCGCTCGGCATTGCGGTCGCACTCGCCATGCCGCGACAGGGGTGGACCGTTTCCGTCTCGCTTGTTCTGCTCGCGCTGCCGCTGCTGATCCCGTGGAACGTCGTCGGCACGATCTGGCAGGTGTTCGGTCGCACCGATATCGGCCTGCTCGGCTGGGGCCTGACCTCGCTCGGCATCGATTACAATTACGTCTCGGGCGTGCTCGCGGCATGGATCACGATCATCATCATGGATGTCTGGCATTGGACGTCGCTCGTCGTCCTGCTCTGCTATGCCGGTTTGCGTTCGATACCGGATGCGTTCTATCAGGCCGCCCGTATTGACGGCGCGTCCCGCTGGGCGATTTTCCGCGCGATCCAATTGCCCAAAATGAGCCGCGTCCTCGTCATCGCCGTGCTGCTGCGCTTCATGGACAGCTTCATGATCTACACCGAACCCTTCGTCGTTACAGGCGGCGGGCCGGGCAATGCGACAACCTTCATCTCGATTGATCTCGTCAAAATTGCGCTTGGCCAGTTCGATCTGGGCAAGGCCGCAGCACTCTCGCTCGTCTATAACCTGATCATCCTCACCGTGTGCTGGGTCTTCTACACCGTGATGACCCACTATGAATCGAAGGACGGGAGGGCACGCCCATGAGAGGCTCGCGCTTCGTTCTCGTCAGCTACATCGTGTTCCTGCTGCTGCCAATCTATTGGCTCGTCAATATGAGCCTCAAGACAAACACCGAGATCACCGGCCCGCTCACCCTGTTCCCGCACGAACTGACCTTCGACAATTACATCAAGATCTTCACCGATTCGAGCTGGTATATGGGCTATGTCCATGCCGTCCAATATGTGGTGATCAACACCGTCATCTCCGTGACGCTCGCGCTTCCCGCGGCCTATGCGTTCTCGCGCTATCGCTTTGTCGGCGACAAGCACCTCTTCTTCTGGCTGCTGACCAACCGCATGGCACCGGCCGCCGTCTTTGCCCTGCCCTTCTTCAATCTCTATCAGGCGGTGGGCCTGTTCGACACGGTATGGGCCGTGGCCCTCGCGCATTGCCTGTTCAACGTCCCGCTCGCCGTCTGGATTCTGGAGGGCTTCATCTCCGGCGTGCCGCGCGAGATCGACGAGACCGCCCAGATCGACGGCTATTCCTTCCCGCATTATTTCGTGAAAATCTTCATTCCGCTGATCGGCAACGGCATCGGCGTGGCTGCCTTTTTCTGCTTCATGTTCTCATGGGTCGAGCTGCTTCTGGCGCGCACGCTCACCGCCGTCGAGGCAAAACCCATCTCCGCGATCATGACGCGCACCGTTTCCGCCGCCGGAATGGATTGGGGCTTGCTCGCCGCAGCAGGCGTCCTCACCATCGTGCCGGGCGCCATCGTCATCTATTTCGTCCGCAATTACATCGCCAAGGGCTTTGCCCTCGGGCGGGTTTAAGGAGGACCGCGATGATCGAATGGCTGCAAAATCTCGATTTCGCCTGGATGGCCTGGACCTGGCAGATCGCCCTGTTCTTCGGCTTCATCGCCCTCGCGCTTGTGACGCTGACGGTTCTGGCCGTCATCCGCCCGGAGACGCCGCGGCGCGGTATTTTGCGCATTGCCACAACACGGGGAGACCGTTTGTTCATCTCCCTCGTCGGCAGTGCGTTCATCGCAATCTTTTGGATCGCCTTTTCCACCGCCCTCGGGGTTGCGGAGATCGATCTATGGGGAGCGCTGGGATTGAGCCTGCTCTACGGCATAGGGGTATTCCGCTATGTGTAGGCCGCTTCAATCCCCAAAAAGAGCAGGATATTCCAACCTGCCGGTTTACTTTTCAGCACATTATTGGAGGAGCGCATCATGAGTAGTATTCAAGGGCGTAATCTGCTGGGAGCCGCAACGGCTCTCGGCCTGTTGTTGTGTGCGGTTCCTGCCTTTGCAGGCATGGACGAAGCGAAAAAATGGATTGATTCCGAGTTCCAACCTTCGACGCTCTCGAAAGACGAGCAGATGAAGGAAATGGAATGGCTTGTTAATGCGGCCAAGCCTTTCGCAGGCATGGAAATCAACGTTGTGTCGGAAACAATCACGACGCACGAATACGAGTCCAAGGTTCTGGCCAAGGCCTTCAGCGAAATCACCGGGATCAAGCTGAAGCACGATCTCATCCAGGAAGGTGACGTCGTCGAAAAAATCCAGACCCAGATGCAGTCCGGCAAAAATATCTATGACGGCTGGATCAACGATTCCGATCTGATCGGAACGCATTACCGCTACAAGCAGGCCGTCAATCTCACGGACTGGATGGCCGGCCCCGGCAAGGACGTGACGTTCCCGAACCTCGATGTGGATGACTTTATCGGCAAGTCCTTCACCACCGGGCCGGATGGTAAAATGTACCAGCTGCCTGTCCAGCAATTCGCGAACCTCTATTGGTTCCGGTATGACTGGTTCCAGCGTCCCGACTTCAAGAAAAAGTTCAAGGCCAAATACGGCTACGACCTTGGCGTGCCGGTGAACTGGTCGGCCTATGAGGACATCGCCGAATTCTTCACCAATGACGTGAAGGAAATCGACGGCGTCAAAGTCTATGGCAACATGGACTACGGCAAAAAGGATCCGTCACTCGGCTGGCGCTTCACCGATGCGTGGCTCTCAATGGCCGGCAATGGCGACAAGGGCATTCCGAATGGTCTGCCGGTCGACGAATGGGGCATCCGCATGGAAGGTTGCCGTCCGGTCGGCTCGTCGATTGAACGCGGCGGTGACACGAACGGCCCTGCCGCTGTCTACTCCATCACCAAATACATCGAATGGCTGAAGAAATACACCCCGCCACAGGCGCAGGGCATGACCTTCGGCGAAGCCGGTCCGGTGCCTGCCCAGGGCAGCATCGCCCAGCAGATGTTCTGGTATACCGCCTTCACCGCCGACATGGTGAAGCCCGGCATTCCGGTGATGAATGCGGACGGTACGCCGAAATGGCGTATGGCTCCGTCGCCAAAAGGCTCCTACTGGAAGGATGGCATGAAGCTCGGCTATCAGGATGCGGGTTCCGCGACACTCCTGAAATCCACCCCTGAGGATCGCCGCAAGGCAGCCTGGCTCTATCTACAGTTCATCGTCTCCAAGACGGTCAGCCTGAAGAAGAGCCATGTCGGTCTTACCTTCGTGCGCGAAAGCGACATCTGGAGCAAGACCTTCACCGACCGCGCACCACAGCTCGGCGGTCTGATCGAGTTCTACCGTTCGCCAGCGCGCGTGCAGTGGAGCCCGACCGGCAACAACGTGCCTGACTATCCGAAGCTGGCACAACTCTGGTGGCAGAACATCGGCGATGCGTCGTCCGGTGCCAAGACACCGCAGGAAGCCATGGATAGCCTTGCAGCCGCTCAGGATGCCGTTCTCGAGCGTCTTGAGAAGTCGGGCGTTCAGGGCGATTGCGGCCCGAAGATGAACCCGAAAACCTCGGCTGAGGAATGGTTCAAGAAGGCCGAAGCCGCAGGCACCATCGCTCCGCAGCGCAAGCTCGCGAACGAGAAGCCGAAGGGTGAGACGATCGATTACGACACGCTCATCAAGAGCTGGCCGGCATCACCACCAAAGAAGGGCTGATCCCTTCCGCAACGAACGATCAAACTGGGGCGCGGCGCAAACCGCTCCCCTTTTTCATGCGCTCGACACATCATTCATTCTGCGGCATGAAGGCTGAACCAACCGGATCAAGCCCATGCCTCAAATTCTGACCGATCTTCTCCTCCGCGCGCTCGTCATCGGCATTTGCGGCACCGCCGCCATGGACATCTGGGCCATCATCCTCCATCGCGTCTTCAAACAGCCCAAACCCAATTGGGCCCCTGTCGGACGCTGGTTTCTCTATGTGCCGCGCGGCAAGGTGTTTCACGAGGATATCGCACAGGCCGCAGGCTTCCGCTTCGAGAATGCCGCAGGCTGGGTCGCGCATTACGTCACCGGCATCGTCTATGGCGGCGCGCTCGTCCTCATCGCCGGGCCGGAATGGTCGGCCAACCCAACACTTCTGCCCGCGCTCGTACTGGCATGGATCACAGTCGGCGCAGGCTGGTTCCTGCTCCAACCCGGCATGGGCGCAGGCTGGGCCGCCTCGAAACGCCCGAACCCCTGGAAAATCCGCGCCCTCAATCTCGTCGCACATACATGGTTCGGTTTGGGGATGTGGGTTGGCGGTTTGCTCCTGACCCTCGTTTACTAACCACCCAAAACAAAACCGCGACGGAGTTTCCCCCGCCGCGGCTAATCGTCAACTCGTCAGATCAGCTGATTGCGGGCCGCAAAGCCCGCTTCGCATCACTTCATCGCAAGCGCCTTGTCGATGACGACATCGGAGGTCGCGCCCGCTGGCTCCTTCGTGATGACCGGATCGGAACCGCCACCCATCAGCGTCTTGACCGTGCGCTGATAATCAGCCTGGTCGAGCTTGCCGTTCGAGCCTTCGGTCAGCTTGTTGATCTCGTCCATCATGCGGATCTGGTGCTTTTCCGTCTGTGCGCCGGAGGCGTCATTGTCGAGCACGATCTTGGCAGCTTCCTTCGGGTTCTTGCGCGCCCATTCCCAGCCCTTCATCGAGGCCGAAACAAACTTCGCCATCTTCTCGACGAAAGCCGGATCCTTCAGCTTGTCTTCCATCACATAGAGGCCGTCTTCCATCGTGGCGACGCCCTGGTCTTCGTACTTGAACACAACCAGCTTGTCGGCAGGAATGCCGCCGTCAATCACCTGCCAATATTCGTTGTAGGTCATGGTCGACACGCAATCCGCCTGCTTCTGGAGCAATGGATCGACGTTGAAGCCCTGCTTCAGCACCTTCACGCCACCTGCGGAACCATCGGTCTTGAGACCGAGCTTCGACATCCAGCTGAGGAACGGATATTCATTGCCGTAAAACCAGACGCCGAGCGTGCGGCCCTTCAGATCAGCCGGTGCCTTGATGCCGGTTTCGGCGCGGCAGGTCAGCATCATGCCGGAACGCTTGAACGGCTGGGCGATATTGACCAATGGCACGCCCTTTTCGCGGGTCGCGAGAGCCGATGGCATCCAGTCGACAACCACGTCAGCGCCGCCGCCTGCGAGCACCTGTGGCGGAGCCACGTCAGGGCCGCCCGGCTTGATCGTGATATCAATGCCGGCATCCTTGTAGAAACCCTTGTCCTTCGCGACGTAATAGCCTGCGAACTGGGCCTGCGTGACCCATTTCAGCTGCAACGTCACCTTGTCTGCCGCATGCGCCGAAGCGATGCCGAGGCCCGCGAGGGCCGCCATTCCCAAAACAATCTTCCGCATTCTCTTCTCCCTCGAAACGGGGCACATGCCCCAAGCTACGCAGCTCCCTGACGGTAGGAAGCATGCCAGAACGTGACCCGACGCTCAAGGAGCGCGAGTAATCCGTAAAATGCCGAACCGGCCAAAGCCGCCACCACAATGGTCGCCCAGACCATATCAATATTCATCCGCCCGACTTCCGTATTGATCCTGAACCCCATGCCGACAATCGGCGTGCCGAAAAACTCCGCTACAATCGCGCCGATCAGCGCCAGTGTCGAATTGATTTTCAACCCGTTGAAGATAAACGGCAAGGCCGCAGGCAAACGCAAATTCAGCAATGTCTGGCGGTAATCAGCGCCATAGGTTTTCATCAAATCGCGTTCCATATGGCCTGCCGCCGCAAGCCCCGCCACCGTATTCACCAGCATCGGAAAAAATGTCATGATCACGACCACCGCCGCCTTCGATTGCCAGTCAAACCCGAACCACATCACCATGATCGGCGCGACGCCGACAATCGGCAACGCCGAAACCAGATTGCCGAGCGGCAATAATCCGCGCTGCAAAAACGGCACGCGATCAATCAGCACCGCCACAAGAATTCCCGCCCCGCATCCGATCACATAACCCGCCCCGATGCCCTGCACCGTCTGCACGAAATCCGCCGCCAGTATCGGGATCGACGTCACAAGCCGCAGCAAAATGGCCGAGGGCGCGGGCAAAATCACCTTCGGCACCGCAAAGCCAATGGTCAGCGTTTCCCAAAGTAGCAGCAAGGTCAGGCCGAAAATCAGCGGCACGCCGATATTCAGCACCCAGGCGTGACGGCCTTTCGGGCTGATCTTCTCGATGATCGTATCGATCACCTGCCAAGCCCCGAGCCACACCGCGGCAATTGCAAGAAAATAGCCCCATTCGGCATTCACAGCGGCGCGGCCATAACCGAGCATCACAACCTCGAACGCCGCCATCGCCGTAATCGCCGGCATGTTCCACACAGCGGACGCCGGTTGCTCCTCGCCGCGCGCATCCTTCATCGCAATATAGCCGAGCAAAAAGAAAATCAGCCGCGACCACGGCTCTTCATCAAACAGCGAGAGGATCTCCGGCCCCGAATATGGCCCGATCGCCGCCATGAACGCCGTAACCGCAATGAAAGTGCGAAGCGTGATCCTGATTTTCACGGTCGCGCCCCCATCTGTTTCGAAACGCCGCGCTCAACCACACCCACCGCCGTCACGAGCATCCACGCGCACGCCGCCGCCGCAAACAGCGCCGCCCAGATCTGGATCGTCTGGCCGTAATAGGACCCCGCCAGCAGACGCGCGCCAAAGCCGCCATCCTCGCTCTTCGTCAATTCCGCCACAACCGTTCCGACAAGGCTCGCCGCCACAGCCACCTTCAGGCTGGCAAACAGGAACGGCAACGAGGCCGGCACGCGCAGCATGAAAAACACCTGCATTCTCGACGCCGAATAGGTCCGCATCAAATCCATCTGCAACGGGTCAGGCGAGCGCAATCCCTTCACCATCCCCACCGTCACCGGAAAAAACGAGAGATACGCCGCAATGATCGATTTCGGCACCAGCCCGGTAATATCGAACTGGTTCATGATCACGATCACCATCGGCGCAAGCGCAATAATCGGAATGGTTTGCGATGCAACAACCCACGGCATCAAACTTCGATCAAGACTCCGCGCATGCACCACCAGCACCGCGAGCACCATGCCCAGCATCGAGCCGAGCAAAAACCCGAGCACCGTCGCCGACAGCGTCACCGAGCCGTGATACACCAGACTCCGTTTCGAGGTCGGCGCGGTATCGATCACCGTCTTCTGCAATTCCGCGATAATCTGCCCCGGCGTCGGCAATTTCGGCCGTTCCTGCGAGAGTGTTCCCTCGATCAATTCCGCCGTCGTATAGTCCGTCTTGCCGCCATTCGCGAAAAGATCACGCTGCAAATCCGCATTCAGCCACATCGCGCCGAGATACCAGAACACGCCGATCACGAGCACGACGATCAGCACGGGAATCGTCTGCCCGTCTGTCCAACGAGCCACGATACCGCGCGATGCCGGAGCCTCAATCGACATAGGAATGCCCCTCGCGCAAGCCCTGCCGCACCCTGTTCGCAACATCCAGAAATTCCGGCGTTTCACGAATATCCAGCGTGCGGTCCTTCGGGAAATTGCACGCAATCACATCGTGGATCTTCCCCGGGCGCGGCGACATCACCACAATCTTCGTCGACAGAAACACCGCCTCGGGGATCGAATGCGTCACAAACACAACCGTCTTCTGCGTCTTCTCCCAAAGCCGCAGCAATTGCTCGTTCAGCTTGTCGCGGACAATCTCATCCAACGCACCGAACGGCTCGTCCATCAGCAACAAATCGGGATCAAATGACAATGCCCGCGCAATCGACGCCCGCTGCTGCATCCCGCCCGAAAGCTGCCAGGGAAACTTGTTCTCGAACCCTGTCAAATTGACAAGTTCAAGCCCCTTCCGCACCCGCTCCGCGCGATCCTCTTTCGCAAATCCCATAATCTCGAGCGGCAGCGCGATATTCTTCGCAATCGTCCGCCAGGGATAGAGCGCCGGGGCCTGAAACACATAGCCATAGGCCCGCTTCAGCCGCGCCTCGTTCGGGGTCATGCTGTTGATGCGGACGCTGCCATCGGTCGGCTGCTCGAGATCAGCGATCACCCGCAGCAAAGTCGTCTTGCCGCAGCCCGAAGGCCCGATCAGCGAGACGAACTCGCCCTTGGCAATATCGAGATCAATGCCCGAAAGCGCCTGCACCGGCCCGTCCGCCGTCTCGAAGGTGAGCGACAGGCCCTCGCACGCGATCACCTTTTCACCGCTTATCGGCGTCGCAGACGCCTGATCAGCGCCCTTAACCTTCGTCGAGGATGATTTTCTGGCCATTAGCGCGCAATCTTCTGCGGTTGGGTCATGCGTTTCCAGTCCGCCAAAGCCGCTGCTTCCGGCGGGAATGGCGCACGCGCGACAAACTTGCCCCGGCCCGTCTTGGCCGTCACCTTGCCGTCCTGCCAGCACACCTCGCCGCGCGACAGCGTCATCCGCGGCAGTCCCGTGAGCTTCTGGCCCTCGAACACATTGTAATCAATCACCGAAATCTGCGTCTCGGCACTCACTGTTTTCGTCGCCTTCGGATCCCAGATCACGAGATCCGCATCGGCACCCGGCAAAACCGCGCCCTTTTTGGGATAGATATTCAGGATTTTCGCAATATTCGTCGACGTCACCGCCACGAACTCATTCATCGTCATGCGGCCCGTATTCACGCCATGCGTCCACAAAACCGGCATCCGGTCCTCGAGACCGCCAGTCCCGTTCGGAATCTTCGTGAAATCATTCAGCCCGACTTCCTTCTGCTTTGTCGTGAACGCGCAATGGTCGGTCGCGACCACATGCAGCGATCCCGCCCGCAATCCGTTCCAGAGATCTTCCTGGTTTTTCTTGTCGCGGAACGGCGGCGACATCACACGCCGCGCGGCATGTTTCCAGTCCTTGTTGAAATATTCGCTCTCGTCGAGCACGAGATGCTGGATCAAGGGTTCGCCATACACCCGCTTGCCGAGCGCCCGCGCCCGCGCAATCGCCTCATGCGCCGGAATCGACGATGTATGAACGATATAAAGCGGCACGCCCGCCGCGTCCGCAATCATGATCGCGCGGTTCGCAGCCTCGCCCTCAACCTCGGGCGGGCGGGAGAAAGCATGCCCTTCCGGCCCCGTAATCCCGTCTGCCATCAGCTTCGCCTGCAACGCCGCCACGACATCGCCATTCTCGGCATGCACCAGCGGCATCGCACCGAGTTCCGCGCAGCGGCGGAAGGACGAGAACATCTCGTCATCATTCACCATCAACGCGCCCTTATAGGCCATGAAATGCTTGAACGTCGTCACGCCATGCTTGACGACCTCGGCCATATCCTCGCGCACCTGATCCGACCAATAGGTGATGCACATATGATAGGAATAATCCGTCGCCGCCTTCGCCGAGCGCTTGTCCCAATCCGCCCACGCATCCATCAGACGCTGCCCCTTGCCGGGAATGCAGAAATCCACAACCATCGTCGTGCCACCGGAAAGCGCAGCCTTCGTGCCGCTTTCGTAATCATCTGCCGAATTTGTACCCATGAACGGCATATCGAGATGGGTATGCGGATCAATGCCGCCGGGCATGATGAAGCACCCTGTCGCGTCAATCGTCGCCGTGCCCGAAAGCCCGCTCCCGATCGCCGAAATGCTCTCGCCCTCGATCAGAACATCCGCCTTATACGTCCGGTCAGCGGTCACGATGGTTCCGCCCTTGATCAGCGTTGACATGTGTTTTCCCCTCTTTTCGCCTGTTTCTGGATCACTTTCGGTCTACGCGACAATTTCGGCTTTTTCGAGCACTGCATGCAGAAGAACATTCGTTCCCATGCGCGCCCAATCCTGGCTGATATCTTCCGCCTCGTTATGACTGATCCCGTCAACACAGGGCGTGAAGATCATCGACGTTGGAGCCACCCGTGCCAGATAGCAAGCATCATGCCCGGCCCCCGACACAATATCCCGGTGCTTGTATCCGAAATGGTCCGCCGCCCGCCGGACAGCCGCGACGCACTCCGCATCAAACGCCACCGGCTTGTAGTAGAACACTTGCTTGATCTCGCATTCAAGCCCGATCCCGTCCGTGATCGCCTTCACGCCCTCCTGCAAGGCCGCATCCATCGCCGAGAGCGTGCCGTCTTCCGGATGGCGGAAATCGACCGTCATAAACACCGACCCGGGAATCACATTCCGCGAATTCGGATAGGGGTTGAGCATCCCCACCGTCGACACCGCGTTCGGCGCATGCGCCAGCCCGATCCGGTTGACGAGCTCGACAATCCGCGCCGCACCAAGCAACGCATCCTTACGGCGCGGCATCGGCGTCGATCCGGCATGGCTCTCGAACCCCGTCAGATTGATTTCATACCAGCGCTGCCCCTGGCCGTGCGTCACAATGCCGACATCACACGCCTCGGCCTCGAGAATCGGCCCCTGCTCGATATGCAGTTCGAAAAACGCATGGATCGCGCGGCCCCCTGTCGGCAATGCACCCTGATACCCGATCCGCTTCAGCTCGTCGCCAAGCGTCTTGCCCTCGCTATCGGTGCGCGAATAGGCGAATTCTTCCGTATAGGCGCCGGCGAACACGCCCGAGGACACCATGGCCGGCGCAAAACGCGAGCCTTCCTCGTTCGTCCAGTTCGCAATCTCGATCGGATATTTCGTCTTGATGTTGAGATCATTCAGCGACCGCACCACTTCCAGCGCGCCCAGCACACCCAGCACGCCATCGAATTTGCCACCCGTTGGTTGCGTATCAAGATGGCTGCCCATCATCACCGGCGGCAGCGAATTGTCGGTCCCGGCGCGCCGCGCGAACATATTGCCCATGCGGTCCACGCTCATCGTGCATCCCGCCGCCGTGCACCACGCTGTAAAGAGTTCGCGACCCTGCTTGTCGAGATCCGTCAATGTCAGCCTTTTGCAGCCGCCCTTGGGCGTCCCGCCGATCTGGGCCATTTCCATCAGGCTGTCCCACAGCCGGACAGGATCGATACTGACATTCGAGAGATCGGCCATTGCGCACTCCGTTTTCACACGCCTGAAAGCTACGCTATTATGAGTTTGACCAAATGGTCAATTCTTGTTGAAATGAAACACGGCATAATCCGGAAAAACCTTGGTATGACCCCCGCCACCCCGCTTGAAAGCCCGCTTCCCGACCGAAGCAAGCCGACCATCCGCAGCGCCAAGGAGCAGCTCATTCTCGACGCTGCCGAAAAGGTGTTCGCCGAGCTCGGCTTCAAAGGCGCCACAACATCGGAGATCGCCCTGCGCGCCGGCATCCCCAAGGCCAATCTGCACTATTATTTCCCCACCAAGGAGGCGCTCTATCGCGCCGTCACCGAAAACGTGCTGACGGCATGGCTCGCCGCAGCCTCGTCCTTCGACGTCAATGACAACCCCGCCGAGGCCCTTGCCGCCTATATCGGCGCGAAGATGGACATGGCACGCACCGACCCGCTCGGCTCGAAAATCTGGGCCAGCGAGATCATGCGCGGCGCCCCCGTCATCGAGGATTTCCTGCACACCACGCTCGCCACATGGCTCGCCTCCCGCGAGGCGATTATCCAGAGCTGGATCGACAAAGGCCTGATCGTCCCCATGCAGCCCCGCTACCTCATCTATCTGATCTGGGCCGCCACCCAGCATTATGCCGATTTCGACCACCAGATCACCGCACTGAATGGCAGCGCCCCGCTCGACGACGCCGCCTTCACCACCGCCAAAACCCAGCTGATCACAACCCTGCTGCGCGGCGTCCTCACGCGATACGACTAGGCCTACCTGTCACAAAGGACAGGTAGGGCAAGGGCCGAGGCGTCTTTCCGCTTTTCCATCCCCCTGTTCCGTGCTATTTTCTTACTATTCATTAATCGATCACATAGAGGTAAGAGATGTCGGATACCGCAACCCTCTCGTCAAAATTCCAGATTTCCATTCCCAAATCCGTCCGCACCGCGCGTCACTGGCAGGCGGGGCAGGAATTTGCCTTCATCCCGAAAGGCACAGGCGTGCTGCTTGTGCCGGTTCCTGACCGCGCAACACTTATGGGCCTCGTCAAAGGTGCCATCCCTGCCGATTATCGCGACCGCAAAGACCGGTTCTGATGCGCCTCGTCGACACCTCGGCCTGGATCGAATGGCTGATCGCCTCACCCGTTGGCCTCCGGATCGAGCCGCTACTGCCACCCCGCGCGGAGTGGCTCGTCCCAACCATTATCCAGCTTGAGCTGGCAAAATGGCTCACCCGCGAAGCAGGCGAGGACAAGGCCGATCAGGTCATCGCCTTCACCCAATTGTGCTATATCAGGCCCCTCGACACCAAACTCGCGCTCAACGCCGCCGAAATCAGCCGCAAACACGGCCTCGCAACCGCCGACGCTATTGTCTACGCCACCGCGCTGGATCAAGGCGCGGATATACTCACCTGCGACGCCCATTTCGAAGGCCTCCCTGGCGTCCTCTATCTTGCCAAGTCCGGTGCTTGAGAGAGACGTCCGGTACTTAAAAAGGCCATAAAAAGTGTTATAAAAAGGCAGCGAGGAGAAGCGTTGATGACCCATCCCATTTTTGCGGCAACCAGTGCCAGCCTGTCCGAACTGAAGAAAAACCCGATGGGCACCATCGCCGCAGGCGAAGGCTTTCCGGTCGTCATCCTCAACCACAACGAACCCGCCTTTTATTGCATACCCGCCAAAGCCTACGAGGCGATGCTGGAGCGCTTGGAGGACCTCGAACTCAACACCATCGCCAACGCGCGTGTCGGGCAACCCGTCCATCAGGTTACGCTGGAAAAGATATGAGCTCGTTTTTTGGGGCGAAGCGTTGAAGGAAGAACGTCGATATATTAGCGATGCGTTGGAAGGGTGTGTGATGCCTTTGCCTGCTTGCGTTGACCTCGCAACCACGCGGTTCAAGAAACTCATTCGGAGAGAGAAACGATGACCGTAGAACGTTTCGACAGCGTCTGGGACGCACTGGAAAATTCGCCCGCAGAGGCCGCGAACATGAAGGCCCGGTCCGGCTTGATGATCGCAATTCAGGAGGCCGTCGCAGGCTGGAAACTCACACAAACCAAAGCAGCCAAACGGCTCGGCGTCACGCAGCCACGAATGAACGACCTCTTACGCGGCAGAATCGACAAATTCAGCCTCGACGCGCTGATGATCCTCGCAACAGACGCAGGCCTCACTGTTGAATGGAGCGTCGCAAAGACTGCCGCTTGAGTGGGAATTGCTCGGGCGATTTTGTCATTTGAGAAACGCAATCCCCTCACTCCCAACCCAAAACCCCACTCACCCGATCAAATCATCCAACGTAATGCCCAAAGCCGAGGCCAGTTTGCGATAGGTCTCAACCGTTCCTTCCCGCTTGCCCGTTTCGATCTGCGAGAGATAGGCCGAAGCGATCCCCGCTTTTTTCGCCAGTGCCGCCGCTGTCAGGCCGCGATGTTCCCGCCAGATGCGGACGCGGCTTTCGCCATCCAGAATCGCATCCACCATGGCGGACGGCAAAAGCTCTTCTTCGCCTGTGGCCAAGCGGTCCCGGAAACGGCGGACGGCAGCGCGATCCTCGCTATCCTCGAGCGCTTCCAGCAAGCGCAGATACTCCGCTTCGGGGAGAACAACCATCCGCTCGCCCTTCGGCGTCGTAATCATTTGCCGGTTCATGGATACCCCCTCACGAATAGGCGTCGGCACGGGACGCGATTTTGATGACGTCAATAACTTCAAACGTTTCACTGAACACAACCCGCCAATCACCCACACGCAAACGCAACACGCCGTCCTCGCCCGTCAACGCTTTGACATTCTGGGCCAAGCTTGCAGGATCAACCGCATATTGGTTGATTTTCGCACGGATCAATTGCGATGTATTTCGCGGACACCGCGCCAAAACCCTCAACGCCTGTTTGGAATACGTCATTTTCCGTGCCGAATATGACATGGTCAAAGTCCAAATTCAATAGCTAATTGCTAATATTTATTCTCATGATAGTTGCTAAATGCAAACTCACGCACGCGCACGCACACAAACGGCAACACCATTTACCGCACTGCGCCCCTTGCGCTCAAGCCTTGCTGCACTATATCGGTCATTTCTGTTAAAACGATGTAGAGGGACTTTCCGATGAGCAAAAAAGCAGCTTCCGCCGCTGAAACCCATTTCTTTCAGGCCGAGATTGCCCAGCTCCTGCACCTCATGGTGCATTCGATCTATTCCGAAACCGATATTTTTCTGCGCGAGCTGATCTCCAACAGTTCCGACGCCTGCGACAAGCTGCGCTATGAAGCGCTCGATGCGCCCGATCTCATGGCGACAGGCGGCGATCTCGCCATCAGCATCCGCCCCGACAAGGACGCCAAAACCCTGACCATCTCCGATACCGGCATCGGCATGGACCGGCAGGAAATGATCGACAATCTCGGCACGCTCGCCCGCTCCGGCACCCGCGCCTTCATGGACCGCATCAAACAGGCGCAGGAGGCCCGCGAGGGCAAGGACGGCGCTCAGCTCATCGGCCAGTTCGGCGTCGGCTTTTATGCCGCCTTCATGGTGGCAGACCGCATCGAGGTCACCAGCCGCCGCGCCACGGCAAAAGAGGCCTTTGTCTGGACATCAACGGGCGGCGAGGGCTTTACCATTGAAGCCGCTGACAAGGCCCGCGCCGCGCGCTGTGTCCGCGGCACCGAGATCGTGCTGCATCTCAAGCCCGACGCCCTCAAATATCTCGAAGCCGACGAGATCGAGCGCATTATCGGCCGCTATTCCGATCACATCCAGTTCCCGATCATGCTGCAGGTCGATGCCGACACCTCCCGCCAGATCAACAAGGCCAGCGCGCTCTGGCAGCGCTCGAAATCCGAGCTCACGCCCGAGGATTACACCGAGGCCTACCGCACGCTCTGCAACGCCTATGACGAGCCCGCCCTCACGCTGCATTACAAGGCCGAGGGGCGGCAATCCTACGCCGTCATGCTGTTCGTGCCCTCGGTCCGCCCGTTCGATCTCTACGATCCCGGCTTCAAGAACGGCGTGAAACTCTATGTCCGCCGCGTCTTCATCGCCGACAACACCACGCTCCTGCCGAATTATCTGCGCTTCGTCAGCGGCATTGTCGACAGCGAGGACCTGCCGCTCAACATCTCCCGCGAAATGCTGCAAAACAACGTCCAGCTCGCCCAGATCCGCAAGGCGATCACTGGCAAAATCATCACCGAACTCGCCCGTCAAGCCGAAAACGAGCCCGAAACCTATCTCAAAATCTGGGAAACATTCGGCCCCACCCTCAAGGAAGGGCTCTACGAGGATCGCGAGCGGAAGGACGATCTCTTGCCGCTCGCCCGCTTCGCCACCACCCATGGTGACACGCTCCGCTCGCTCAAGGAGTATCTCGCCGATCTCAAGCCGAACCAGACGGAAATCTATTACCTCGTCGGCGACAGCATCGCCCGCCTCAAGGCCAATCCGAAGCTCGAAGCCGCCCGCGCCCGCGGGATCGAAGTGCTGCTCCTCACCGATCACGTCGACGCGTTCTGGACATCCGGTATGCTCGATTTCGACGGCAAGAAGCTCACCTCGCTCAGCCAGGGCGATGTCGATCTCAGCCTCGTCCCGCTGCTCGATGCCGAGGCGGACAAACCCGTCGACGATGCCGCGAAAGACACGGACGATGAGATCATTGCCTCATTGAAAGACGTGCTGAAAGAAACAGTATCCGACGTCCGCGCCTCCTCGCGCCTCACCGACAGCGCCGCCTGCCTCGTTGCAGGCTCCTTCGGCTATGATCGCGAACTCGAGCGCATTCTCTCCCGCCACAGCAAGGGCACGGGCGCCAAGCCCATTCTCGAAGTCAATCTCCGCCACCCGCTGCTCCGCGCCATTCCGCGCGCCACCGGGCCGGATCTCGATGATCTCGCCCATCTCCTGCTCGAGCAGGCGCAGATCATCGACGGCGAAATCCCCGAAGATCCCGCAGCCTTCGCCGCCCGCCTCAACCGCCTCGTCATGCGCGGTCTGGCCGGCTGATTATTGCGCCAGAAATCCCCCGTCGACCGCGAGCGTGTGCCCCGTCACCATCGCGGCGGCGGGACTGACCAGATAAATCACCGCCCCCACCACATCCTCGATCTCGGCAATCCGCCCCAAAGGCGTCATCGCCTCCATCCGCGCCAGCAGCTCGGGATTATCCGTCAACGGCTTGATGAAATCCGTCCGCACCCATGTCGGCGCAATCGCATTCACGCGGATAGTGTGCGGCGCCCATTCCACAGCCAGCGCCCGCGTCATGTTCACCACCGCGCCCTTGGTCGATTGATACGAGATATTCGGATAAAGCCCGCCGCCCGAAAGCCCCATGATCGAGGCCGTATTGACAATCGCACCGCGATTTTTCGGGATCATATGCCGCGCTGCAGCCCGTGCGCATAAAAACACGCCGGTCAGGTTCACCTTCAACACCGCTTCCCAATCCGCAACGCTCAGCTCGATTGTCGGACGCCGGATCGCGAGCCCCGCATTGTTGATCAAACTATCAATCCGCCCCTCGCGCGCGACAATTGCCGCCATCGCCGCATCCACCGAGGCCTCGTCGGTCACATCCACCCCGTGCGCGACGGCTTGCAGCCCTTCGCCGGCAATCATCGCCGCCGCCTCCGTCGCAGCGGTTAGATCACGATCAAGGAGATGCACCCGCGCGCCCGAACGCGCCATGCCAAGCGCGATGCCCCGCCCGATCCCCTTGCCGCCACCCGTCACCACCGCCACGCTGCCCTCGAGCGAAAACGCCCGGCGCGGATCAAATCCTGTCGAAGCACTAGCCATCCGGAATATCCGTTCTGTTACACGCTCACTTGATCAACTTCATTTGGTCGGCGTTGGTGCCGCCGCATTCAACAGCCCCGCCGCCTTCAAATCGCTCCACACACCCGCTGGCACCGTCGCCGCGGCGTCCACCACATTGGCAACCACTTCCTCCGGCGTCACGCCGCCCAGCACAACGGACACCACCGCCGGATGCGCCATCGAGAATTGCAACGCCGCCTTCCGGATCGTCGTGCCATGCGCCGTGCAAATCGCTTCGATCTTCCTGACGCGCTCCATAATCTCCGGCGATGCCGGCGCATAATCGAACCGCGCACCGGGCACGGCACCCACGGCGAGAATGCCGGAATTGTAGACGCCTGCGAGCATCACGCCGATCTTCTTCTCCACCGCCAGCGGCAGAAACTCCTCGAGCCCCGTCTGCACCAGCAGCGAATACCGCCCCGCCATCATCGTCACGTCGAAATCGCCCGCGCGCGCAAACTTCGCGCACATATCCGCCTCGTTGATGCCGACGCCGATCCCGCCAATCACCTTCTCGCTGCGCAATTTGTCGAGCGCGACATAGGCCCCGTCCATCGCCTCCTTGAACCGCCGGTCCACGTCATCCTTGCCATGCGTCCACACATCGCAATCATGGATCAGTACGATATCGAGCCTGTCCAGCCCCATACGCAGCAGTGAATGCTCGATCGAGCGCATCGCCCCGTCATAGGAATAATCAAACCGCGGCACATGCGGAAAACCACCCGCAAACCCCGGCGAATAGACGTCCTTCTTCTCCGCTGCCGGGCGTCCCATCGGGTTCATGATACGCCCGATCTTCGTCGAAACTAGCACATCCTTGCGCACCGCATGGCGCAAGCCGCTCCCGAGACGCGCTTCGGCAAGACCATTGCCGTAATGCGGCGACGTATCAAAAATCCGGACCCCGCTCGCAACCGCCTGCTCCACCGTCGCAATCGCCGTCTTCTCGTCGAGCTTTGCATACAGATCGCCAATCGGCGCGGTGCCGAGCCCGACAGCGGAGAAATCCATCCCCGTGCCGTTCCGCGTTCTAAAATGCCTGATCTCCATGCGAGCCTCCCTGAAAATTGAAAATGCGATATCGAAGCGATTAAGTCTGTCAGTGTCTCCGGACAACGCGTCTGATGAGAATCGGCGCGGCAATCGAGATGATCAGCAACAAACCGAGCAGCACATTGATCACGATGCCCGGCACATTCATCAGCGACAGCCCGAACGTTGTCAGCCCGAGCACGAACACCGCCAGCACCACGCCGCCAATCGTCCCGATCCCGCCCGAAATCGCGACGCCCCCCAGAATAACCACGGTAATGATATCCAGCTCCCAGCCGAGCGCGATATTGGGCCGCATGGTCCCGATCCGCGCCGTCAGCAGCACCGCGCCAAGGCCCGACAGCAAACCCGAGAGCGTAAACAGCGCAAAGCGGATCCTGTCCACACGGATACCCGAAAACCGCGCCGCCACCGGATTAGCGCCAATGGCAAACAACCGCCGCCCCGTCGCCGTCAGATGCAGAAACACCGCAAACACCGCCGCCAGCACCAGAAAAATGAAAAACGACAGCGGCACGGGCGGCCAATCGATAAAATAGGTCTGGCCGAGATCGAGAAACGCCTGCGGATAGGTCGTCAGCGCCTGATCACCCAACGATACCTGCGCCAAGCCGCGAAACAGCGACATTGTGCCAATTGTGATCACGATGGAAGGCACGCCGCTCCGCGTCACGAGAAACCCATTAAACGCCCCGCAGAGGCCGCCAATCGCGATGCCCGCGACAATCAGCACAAAAGGGCCATACCCCGCCGCACCGAGAAACCCGACTACGAGTGCCGACAGCGCCACAATGGCCGCAACCGACAGGTCAATCTCCCGCACCAGAATCAGCAACGCCATGACCAGCGCGATAATCGCCTTTTCCGAGAAATTATACGTCGCATCCGCCAGATTATACGGATCGAGGAAATAGGGCGATTTCACAATATTGCCGATGATCACCGCAATCAGCAGCATCACCAGAATACTCTCCCAGCGCAGCAACACATCCGCGAGGCGTCGCGGCGCATGGTCGGCGACGCGATAGCGCTCCGCACCCGCCGCACTCTTGGCCTCGGACTCGTTTGAAACTGTCACCGGCTCACGCATCATCCGTCCTCACGCCTTTGCCCGCGCTGCCGCGCGCCGTGCCTCGGGAAGTATCAACTTGCCGCCCCGCCCTTCGGCGCGGGCATTGATAATCACCGCCGCCAGAATCACAACGCCGGAAATCGCCATCTGCCAGAACGGCGACACCTGCATCACCGGCAGCGCATTCACGATCACACCCGTAAACAGCGCCCCGAGCAGCGTTCCCGCCACCGTGCCGATCCCGCCGCCAATCGAGACGCCGCCGATCACGCACGCCGCAATCACCGTCAATTCATAGCCGCTCGCAATCTCGACATAGGCCACGCCATAGCGCGCCACCCATAAATACCCGCATATCCCGGCAATCGCGCCCGAAATCGCATAAGCCATCAACTCCTGATGCGTCAGGCTGATGCCGCAATACCGCGCCGCGACCGGGTTGCCCCCCACCGCATAAAGCCCCCGTCCGGCCCGCGTCATGCTGAGAAAAAACCACGCCGCGAGCGATACCAGAACCGCAATCCAGAACACGCTCGACAATCCGAGAAATTCAAGCTTCGGAAAACCCGCAAAGGTCGAGCTCATCTCGCTCGCATTCACCTGGTCGCCACCCGCAACCACAACGATCATGCCGCGAAAAATCGCCAGCGTTCCAAGCGTCACCACAATCGGCGGAATACCGAGATACGCGATCAAAGATCCGTTGATCATCCCGAGCCCGCACCCGATCACAAGCGCCGAGGCGAGATAGACAATAGCGGGAAGGTCCGGAAACGCTTGGTTGAGCATGCCGACAAGCATTCCCGTCAACGCCAGATTGGCCGCAACCGACAAATCAATCCCGCGCGTCAGGATCACGACCATCTGGCCGAGCGCCATCATGAACAAAAACGCCGTATCATTCAGCACGCCTACGCCGTTCTCGAGCGTGCCGAACGCCGGCGTCGAGATGCTGATCCCGGTCACCATCACCAGCACGATCAGGCCGAGCATGATTTCCCGATATTTCAGAAACAGGCTCATGCGGCTCTCCCTTCAATCGGGGTTCCGGTTGCCGCCGCCACAATCGCCTCGGGGCTCCATGCCTGTGCGCCCGTTCCCTCGCCGCGCACGAACCGCGCCACAATCCGCCCCTCATGCATCACCAGCACGCGGTCGGACAGGCCCATAATCTCCGGCAATTCGGAACTGATCAGGATCACCGCCAGTCCCTCCTCGGCCAATTCGCCGATAAAATCATGCACCGCCGCCTTGGAACCGATATCGATCCCCTTGGTCGGCTCATCCAGAATGATCACTTTCGGCTTGGTCGCGAGCCATTTGGCAATCACGACTTTCTGCTGGTTGCCACCTGAGAGATCACCCAGAGTCTGCTCCCAATGCGCCGCCTTCACCGACAAACGCCCGCCCAGAAGCCGCGTCGCCTTCATCTCGGAGGCCAACGACAAAAACCCGTTCCGGACATGCTCGGCAAGGGACGCCAGCGTTGTATTCGCCCGGATCCCGAGCGGCAGAAACGCGCCCTGATGCTGCCGGTCCTCGGGCACATAGGAAATCCCCGCCTCGATCGCATCTATCGGCGCCTTGATCGCAAGTTCGCGTCCGTTCATCACGACACGGCCGGAGGTCGGCGGCGTCATACCGAACACGCATTGCATCACTTCCGAGCGTCCCGCGCCGACAAGCCCGTAAAGCCCGAGAATCTCGCCCTTGTGCAGCGAGAAAGAAACATCCGCGAACTCGGTCGCATTCGTCAGGCCTTCCACCTCGAGCACGCGCGCACCAATCGGAATGTCGCGCTTCGGGAAAACCTGATCAATCGGACGTCCTACCATCAGCCGCACCAGATCCGGTTCGGTCACGTCGCGGGTCAACCCCTCGCCGACCTTCTCGCCGTCACGCAGGCACACCCACCGGTCCGAGAGCCGGAAAATCTCGTCAAACTTGTGCGAAATGAACAGGATGGCCCGCCCTTCCGCCTTGAGCTGTGCGATAATGCGGAACAACTCGTCAATCTCGTGGCGCGAAAGCGCCGCCGTCGGCTCGTCCATGATGATCACGCTGGCATCATGGCTCAGCGCACGCGTGATCTCGACCATATGTTTTTGCGCAACGGAGAGCGTTTTGAGCGGCGCATCGGCGTCAAAATCCGCCTCGATCCGCTGCAGCAACGTCTTGGCCCGCGCCCGCGTCTCTTTCCAGTCAATCAGACGACCGCCCGGCATATGGCCCATAAAAATATTCTCGGCGACGCTCAGATCGTCGAACATCACCGTTTCCTGATGGATCGCGGCAATGCCTGCGCCCCATGAATCCCGCGGCGACACAAAATGCCGCTGCTTGCCTGCAACCGAGATTTCGCCCGCATCCGGCGTGTAAATGCCCGTGAGAATTTTCACGATGGTCGATTTACCCGCCCCGTTTTCGCCGATCAGCGCCGTGACTTCGCCCGCCCGCAGGTCAAGCGAAACATCATGGAGTGCGCGAACGCCCGGAAAACTTTTCGAGACGTGCGACAGCGTGAGAATGGGAGCGGTTAAAGTATCGTTGGTCAATGCGATCTCACGCAAAAGGAAGTCCGCCATCCCGACCGAAATAACCCGGCGGGATGGCGGTCATCACTGTTAAGCTCCGATAGAGAGGTTGCGATCAGAAGATTTTCGCAAACTGCTCGACATTGCTCTTGTCGAAGGTGAACGGCTCGGACATCGCTGCCTCGCCGTCATCGCCAACCTTGGTTTCGCCGATCCGGCCCATCTTGACCATCTTGCCGGGGCCTGCATCGGCACCCTTGAGGATCGACGCCATGATCTGCGTTGCGGCATAGCCGTAATCCACCGGATTCCAGATCGCGAACGTGTCGCACGCGCCCTTGAGAACCGCATCCTTCATTTCGGAAGGCAGGCCGAGACCGGTGATGAATACCTTGCCGGTCAAACCACCATCCATAATGGCCTTCGCACCGGACCGGATACCGATCGTGGTTGGCGAGATGACGCCCTTCAGGTTCGGATAGGCCTTCACGAGCGATTGCATTTCGCGATAGCTCTTGTCGTCCTGATCGTCGCCATACACCGTCGTCACAAGCTTGATCTTGGCATATTCTGGCTTCTTCAGCTCGTCCTTCATCGCTGCGATCCAGGAATTCTGGTTCGTCATCGTGGACGCTGCCGAGAGAATGGCGATTTCGCCTTCGCCCTTGATCGTCTTGGCAATCATCTGGACCTGCTTCGCGCCGATCAGGGCGGTCGACGAGGCGTTCAGATGCATGATCCGGCCGTCCTTGGCGATCGCCGAGTCGAACGAGATCACCTTGATGCCGCGCTGCATGGCCTTCTTGCCGACTGGAACGAGCGCATTCGCGTCGTTCGACGACACCATAATGCCGTCAACCTTCTGCGCGATCAGCGCATCGATCACGGCGATCTGGTCTTCCGGGGTCGCCTTTGTTGGCGCCGTGTAGATGATTTCAATCCCGCCAAGTTCTTTGGCGGCTTCATTCGCGCCGTCACGGCACGCATCAAAATAGCTGTTACCCAAATTCTTCACGACCATGGCAATCCGAAGATTGGCAGCATTGGCCGATGTCATCATGCCGAACGGCAATGTTGAACCGAGCGCGCCTGCACCAATCATCTGTAAAAGGCGGCGGCGATCCGTTTTAATCATCATGTGGGACATATCTTCCTCCAGTTAGGGCCGGATTGTCGTTTCGCAATCGGCTAGCTCCAGTTTAGGCTTGGACCTCGCATCCGGTCAATTGCCATTTGTTTGGTCTCTCATCCGTTAAATGCCCAAATAAGTGTCATGGATCGTCCGAAAAATACGAGATTGTCATCAAAATGAATTGCCATTTTGCTCCAATCCCCCGATAGAAGAGCCAAGACGACCATCCGTCCATTTCCGGTCTGCGATGCCGCAAACAGTCAGTAAGTGAGGTCCCCCGATGAAGATCACGTCCATCAAAGCCTGGCAGGTCGATTTGCCGCTCAAAGAGGGCCGCTACAGCTGGTCGAATGGCAATTTCGTCGAGGTCTTCGATACCACTGTCGTCGCCGTTGAAACGGATGTCGGCATCACAGGCTACGGTGAATGCTGCCCGCTCGGCTCCGCCTATCTCCCCGCTTACGCCGCGGGTGTCCGCGCCGGCCTTCAGGAAATCGGCCCGAAAGTCATCGGCATGGATCCGACTGATCTCGGCGTCCTCAACCGCCACATGGATTCCGTCCTGCGCGGCCATCCCTATGTCAAAGCCCCGATCGATGTCGCCTGCTGGGACATTCTCGGCAAGGTCGCAGGCCTGCCCGTCTACAAACTACTCGGCGGCGCCGAACAGGCCGAAATCGATCTCTACCGCGCCATTTCCCAAGTTCCGCCAAAGCAAATGGCCGAGAACGTCGCCGGCTACAAGCGCGAGGGCTACCGCAAATTCCAGCTCAAAGTCGGCGGTGACGCCAATGAGGACATTGCCCGCATCCGCGCCTGTCGCGAGATCCTCGACCCGTCCGATACGCTGGTCGCCGATGCCAATACCGGCTGGACGATGGCTGAAACCGCGCGCATCATCGCCGCCACCGCCGATCTCGATATCTACATTGAACAGCCCTGCCCGACCTATGAGGAATGCCTCTCCGTCCGCCGCCGCGCGATCCGCCCCTGGGTGCTCGACGAGGTCATCACCGGGCTCGACGTGCTGGTCCGTGCGCTGGGCGATCACGCAATGGATGTCATCAATCTGAAAATCTCCAAGGTCGGCGGCCTCACCAAGGCCCGCCAGATGCGCGATCTCTGCGTCAGCTCCGGCATCCCGATGACCATCGAGGACACATGGGGCGGCGATATCGTCACCGCCTCCATCGCCCATCTCGCCCGCTCGACACCGGCGGAATTCTGCTTCTCCGCCACCGATTTCAACAGCTATGGCACGGTCACGATTGCCGATGGCGCACCGCAGCGCAAAAACGGCCGCATGACAGCATCCGACGCCCCCGGCCTCGGCATCACGCCGCGCATGGATGTGCTGGGCACACCCGTGCTCGTCATCTGACCACCTACAAGGGGAAACGGGATATGGCCGGTCGCAAGATATTGTTCATCACGGCGGATCAATGGCGCGGCGATGCGCTCGGCCTCTTCGGCCACCCCGCCGCCGTCACCCCCAATCTCGACCGCCTCGCGGCTGACGGCGTCACCTTCCGCAACCATTTCACCGCCGCCGCCCCCTGCGGCCCGGCGCGGACGACGCTGCTCACCGGCCTCTACCCCTTCATCCACCGCTCGGTTCGCAACGGCACGCCGCTCGACAAACGCCACACCAATCTCGCGCTTGAAGCCCGCCGCGCCGGCCGCGATCCCGTGCTCTTCGGCTATACCGACAGCTCCGCAGATCCGCGCGACATGGCCCCCGACGATCCACGCCTGCGCTCCTATGAAGGCGTTCTCCCCGGCTTCCGGCTCGAAGCCTCGCTCAATGAGGGCTGCCTCTCCGGCTGGCTCACGGAGCTTGCCCGCAAGGGCTACGCTATCCCCGAAACCCACAGCGACATCTACCTCCCCTCGGAGATTCCGTCCGACCCGATGCGCTTCACCCGCTCCGCCGCCCGCTACACGGCGGAAGACAGCGACACCGCCTACATCGCCGACAAGGTGCTCGATTTTCTTCGCCTGCGCCGCCGCGAAGACTGGCTGATCCACGCCGTCTTCCTCCGCCCTCATCCGCCCCTGATCGCGCCCGCTCCCTACAATACGGCCGTCAATATCAAAAATATCCCCGCGCCCGTGCGCCTCGCCTCCCGCGAGGTGGAAGCCGCAACCCATCCGTATCTTGCCGAATGGATGAAGGAGATGTCGTTGCCGGGCTATTTCGACTCGCCGCTCGATCTCCACGCTCTGCCCGAGGAGGACCGTGATGCCATGCGCGCCGTTTATTTCGGCCTCATCACCGAAGTCGATGCCCAGATTGGCCGCATCATCGATCATCTCAAAGCCACCGGCGAATATGACGAAACCCTGATCATCTTCACGTCCGACCACGGCGAAATGCTCGGCGACCATTGGTGCTGGGGCAAGGGCGGCTATTTCGACGCATCGAACCACGTCCCTCTCATCATCCGCGATCCCGACGCGCCCCGCTCGGCCCGCGGCCGTCAGGTCTCGGCCTTCACCGAATCAATCGATCTCATGCCAACCATTCTCGACTGGATGGGCTCGCCCACCCCCGTCGAGAACAACGGCCATTCGCTCGCGCCATGGATATCGGGGAAAACGCCTGATCTCTGGCGCAAAGCGGTTTTCTGGGAATTCGATTTCCGCAACCTCACAACCAACCGCTACGAGCAGGGCCTCGGCCTCACCTCGGATGAATGCACGCTCAATGTTGTCCGCGATCACGACTATAAATACGTCCATTTCACCAATCTGCCACCCGTCCTGTTCGATCTCCGGAAGGATCCTGGCGAATGCGTCAATATTGCGGGCGACCCTGCGCACGCGGCAACGCTCGCGCGCTACGCCCAGCACCTCCTCTCGCACCGTATGCTGCATGCCGAACGCACCATGACCAACGCCATGCTGTCCCCCAAAGGCGTGATATACCGCACCGATCCGCGCGGCATGCCCGCCTCGCTCTATGCTGCACCCTGAAAAAGCAACGTCTCCTGCACAACAGACAAATTGTTGCGCCGAACAATTAAACTGCAATAATTGTTGCAAATTTAGTCCCTGCGCGGCCATCGCTGTTGACGCCTGACCAACCCCTGCTAGGTTATCCTCAACAAAGGTTCAAAATAACATTCGGGAGACGCCCATGAAAACGATCCGGCTCACCATGGCTCAGGCCTTGGTCAAATATCTCTGCGCACAACACACCGAGATTGATGGCGTCGAAGTGCCACTTTTCGCTGGAACCTTCGGCATTTTCGGCCATGGCAATGTCACCTGCCTGTCCGAAGCGCTCGAGCAGGTGCAGGATCAACTCCCGACTTGGCGTGGCCAGAACGAACAATCCATGGCGCTCGCCGCAATTGCCTTTGCCAAGGCGAAGAAGCGCCGCCAGATGATGGTCGCCATCTCCTCCATAGGCCCGGGCGCCCTGAACATGGTCACCGCCGCAGGCGTCGCCCATGCCAATCGCCTGCCCGTCCTGCTGCTTGCCGGCGATACCTTCGCCAATCGCCTGCCCGATCCGGTGCTGCAACAGGTCGAGCATTTCAACAATCCGTCCATCACCGTCAACGACGCCTTCAAGGCCGTCTCGCGCTTCTGGGATCGCATCACGTGTCCCGAGCAGATCCTGCAATCCCTCCCGCAGGCCATCGGCACACTGCTTGATCCTGCCGATTGCGGTCCGGTTTTCATCTCGCTCTGTCAGGATACACAAGGCATAGCCTATGACTATCCCGCAGCCTTCTTCGACAAGCGCGTTCACCGCATTCGCCGTGCCCGTCCGGATCGTCTCGAAATCGCAGATGCCGTCGCCTTGCTGAAAAAGGCCAAGAAGCCCCTCATCATCGCCGGCGGCGGCGTGCTCTATTCCGGCGCAGAGAGCGAACTCGCCGCCTTCGCCGAAAAGCACAATATCCCCGTCGTCGAAACCATTGCCGGTCGCGGCGTCCTCGTTCACACGAGCCCGATGAATGCCGGCCCCCTCGGCGTTATCGGTTCGTCCTCCGCCAATGCGCTTGCGGCAGAAGCCGATATTGTCCTTGCAATCGGCACCCGCCTGCAGGATTTCACCACGGGCTCATGGTCGGTTTTCCAATCGCCGAAATTCAAACTCGTCGGCATCAATGCCGCCCGTTTTGACGCGGCCAAGCACTTCGCACAGACAATCGTCGGCGATGCCCGCGAGTCCCTAGCCGATCTCGATGCCGCTCTGAAGCGCTATCGTGCGCCGGACGTCTGGGCCAACAAGGCCCATGCGCTCTATGGCGAGTGGAACCAGTTGATCGATGAGCGCACGAAACCGACCAATACCGAGCTCCCGAGCTATGCGCAGGTTGTCGGCACCGTCAACCGCAAAGCCGGCATCAAGGATCGCGTCCTGACCGCCGCAGGCGGATTGCCGGGCGAACTCACCAAAAACTGGAAAATCAAATCCCCGGGCACATTCGATTGCGAATTCGGGTTCTCCGCCATGGGCTATGAAGTCGCCGGCGGCTGGGGTGCCAAAATGGCAACGCCGGATGCCGACGTCATCGTCATGGTCGGCGATGGATCCTATCTGATGTTGAATTCCGACATTTATTCCACTGTGCTGACCGGCCACAAAATGATTGTCATCATCTGCGACAATGGCGGCTTCGCGGTGATCAACCGTCTCCAAAACTTCAAGGGCGTGCCGTCCTTCAACAATCTCATCAAGGATTGCCGGATCGAGCGCAATGTCACGGTGGATTTTGCCAAACACGCCGAATCCATGGGTGCGATCTCCGAAAAGGTGAAATCTCTGGCCGATCTCGAACGCGCCATTGAACGCGCCAAAAAGGCGGACCGCACAAGCGTCATCGTCATCGATACCGATGCCCATACATGGACGCCGGGCGACGCATGGTGGGATGTCGGCATGCCGGAAGTATCAACCCGTGACACCGTTAACACGGCGCGGAAAGCTCACATGGTTGGCAAAAAGAAACAGCGCGTCGGCGTCTGAGGAGCATAAAACATGAAAGTTCGTTTTGGCGTAGCCCCGATCGCATGGACAAACAGCGATCTTCCGCAATTGGGCGGCGATACAACGCTCGAAACCTGTCTGGTGGAAAGCCGCGAAGCCGGCTTCTCCGGCACGGAAACCGGCGTGAAATTCCCGATGGATCCAAAAGTCCTCGGGCCGATCCTGCACAAGCATGATCTCAAACTCGTCTCCGGCTGGTTCTCGGGCGAATTGCTCAAGCGGTCGCTCGAAGACGAAAAAGCGCGGATGATGTCGCAAATGGCAACCTTCAAAGCCCTTGGCGCGCCGGTTCTCGTCTATGCCGAAACGACCGGCACCGTGCAAGCCGATATCAAGGCGGGCATCTCCACGCGCCCCCGCCTGTCGGACGCCGAATTCCAGGCCTATGGCCGCAAACTCACCGCCCTCGCTGAATGGATGGCGTCGGAAGGCGTCCCGATGACCTATCATCACCATATGGGCACGGTCGTCGAGAGCCAGCGCGATGTCGATCAACTCATGGCCAATACGGGTGCCGCAGTCGGCCTGCTGCTCGACACAGGCCATCTCACCTATGCGGGTGCGAACGTGATCGAGACAACAACGCGCCATGCCCGCCGCATCAATCACGTTCACTGCAAGGATATCCGCCCGGATATCCTGAAACAGGCTCGCCAGAAGGATCTCTCCTTCCTTTCCGCCATTCTCGAAGGCGTTTTCACCGTTCCGGGTGACGGACTGATCGATTACCACGCCTTCGCCCGCTGCCTTGCCAATATGGGCTATGAAGGCTGGGTCGTCGTGGAAGCCGAACAGGATCCCGTCAAAGCACCGCCAAAGGCCTATTCGGCAATGGGGTATCGCCATCTCGTCGAAACCTTCCGCGCCGCAGGCTTTGAAATCATCCAGTAAGGAAACGCTCAGTGTCGCTTGATCTGATCAACCCGTTTGCGCGCCTTTCACCGCTCGCCCTCGGGGTGATGGCACTCGGTCTCTTCTTTGCGGCACTGGCGCGCGGCTATTCCGGTTTCGGCTTCTCCGCTGTTCTCGTCTCGAGCTGGTCGCTTGTCACCGATCCCGCGCGCGCCATCGCGGTCGCACTCATGCTGGAAGTGGCGGCGAGCATCGTTCAAGCCGTCTCGGTCTGGAAGGAAATTCCCTGGCGTCGCGTCGCAATCCTGCTTGCCGGCGCATTGATCGGCTCGCCTCTGGGCGTCTATTTTCTGGCAACACTCCCGCTCGATGTGATGCGGCTCGTTGTCTCCCTCTTCGTTCTTGTCAGCGCCAGCCTCATGCTGCTCGGCTGGAAACTCCGCAAGAAAGCCTCGGAATGGGGCACCGGAGCCGTAGGCATTGCCTCGGGTGTCGCCAATGGTGCCGTCGGCATGGGCGGACTACCCGTTGCCCTCTTTCTCACCGCGGCAGGGGATAGCCCCGCCCGGATCAGGGCCGCCATTGTCGCCTATTTCTTCTTCCTCGACATTATCGGCCTCACCTTCCTGCTCCGGGCTGATCTCGTTTTGCCCTCCACGGCGCTCTCC